>Ga0307376_10000032_pt1 | contig 236295 bp, 226 predicted proteins | sample TR2MG_FD_202536 | JGI IMG/M metagenome (GOLD analysis project Ga0307376, IMG submission 202536) | Soil microbial communities from Risofladan, Vaasa, Finland - TR-2 | ecosystem: Environmental > Terrestrial > Soil > Coastal area > Acid sulfate soil | place: Finland: Risofladan, Vaasa...
GCGAGACCTGGGCGGTCTTCTGCGCGCTGTCGGAGACGTAGCGCGCTTTCTGGCTGGCAACCTGGGCGGTCTGCTTGACTTCCTCAACCGTCGCCGTGGTCTCGCTCACCGCACTGGCCGTCTCGGCTGCGCCCGAAGCAACCTGGGTGGTGGTGGCTAAAATCTCGCTTGAGGTCGAGGCCAGTACCCCAACCCCTTCATTAATCTCGCGTGTGAGCCGCCGCAGATTTTCGACCATCCCGTGGAAAGTGCGTCCAAGGGTACCGACTTCATCGGCACGATCGTTTTCCGGGACATTGACGGTAAGGTCGCCTGACGCTACCCGTTCGGCAACCTCCGAGATCGCGCGCAGCGGCTGGACGATGATCCGGTTGAGAATCAGTACCATAGCCAGTCCGAGCAGCATCGCCGCGATACCCATGAAGACGAACAGGCGCACCATCTGCTGCGTCCAGCGCTCGGATTCCGCCACGGCGGCGCGTGCCTTTTCCACCGCTGTGTCGCCCAGCTCCTGGGCAATGGTGCGTATCTTGCGGTAGCGTTCCTCCTGGATGCCAAGTGCCAGCACCCTGGCTTCGTCTGTCTTGTTTGCATAGATCAGCGGGATGAGCTGGTTGTCGCGCGTCTGCGTGAACGCCTCGCGTATCGTCTTGAGCTTGTCGAGTTGGGCAAGCAGCGCTGGATTGTTACGGTTGCGCTCCAGCAGTTGCTGCGTGGCTGCGGTGATTTCCTTGCCGCGCTGCTCAATATCCTGACGCCAGCCATCCTGATCGGAGCGCTTCGTCGCCACCATCATGGTGAACAGCGCGGCCCGCATGCCGTTCTCGTCCGAGCGAATGTTCAGCAGATCCACGGCGTTGGCAAATTCCTTCTGGTAAAGACGCTTTTGTGACGCCTGGATCGCCGTGATGCCGAGATAAGCGGCCACGATCACGATTGCGAGAAAAACGAGCATCAGCCCGAATCCGGCAAAGAGCTTGCCGCGCGTTTTCAAATTGAGGAACCATTTCATCACTGTTCTCCTTGTTGTTCTGTCGAGTCAGGAAGGAAACCACTTGTCTGCTACCCGTCCACCTGCTCCTGCACGATGATGTTCGCGTCGGACAGGAGTTTTTCCGCATCGAGAATGACTGTGCGATCAGGCGTCACGCCGCGTAAATAGGCTTCCCGGATATCCGTGAGTGTGGGCAATGACGGCTGAATATCGGCGATTGGAGTGCGGCGCACGCCGGTAATCGCATCCACCAGGATGCCGAAGAGCATGTTTTCGGAGCGGAGGACGATGACCTTGTTGAGATCGGTCAGCCCTTGCTCCGGCAACTCGAAAAATTTCCTGATGTCGATGACCGAGAGTATCTCGCCGCGCAGGTTGATGATGCCGAGTACAAAGTCCGGCGTGCACGGCAGCGGCGTGAGGCTTTCCAGGGGATAAACCTCCCGGACATAACGCGATTCGACCGCGTAGCGTTCGTAGGCCAGCAGGAATTCCACGACCTCAATGCGCGCATTGGCGGCTTCTTCCGGCGCGGGTTCCCGGGCCAGCGCCTGCGCTCTTGCCTTCAGGATGCGTTGCGTCTCTTCGGGTGGCGGCGTCGATCCAAGCTCGATCGCGGCGCGCGCGGCCGCCATGCGTCGCTCTATATCGCGCCAGTCGACAGACGCTTTTTTCTGTTCTCGCGACGCTGGCTTAGGTGTACTCATGCCTTATTCCTCTCATACGCCAACCGGCGCAGCGCGCGGCAGGCCGGACAGCACGGATGTGATGATCTCGACCAGCCGGCCGGCGCTCAGCCCGTCCGACTCGGCGAGGGGTTCGTCGCGCGGGTGCCGATGCAGGAGCGCGAGGGCATTTCTGAAATGCCGCTCGGCCTCGCGGCGGCGGCCTTGCGCCAGACGCAGGTTACCCAACCCGAAATGCGCGAGTACGAAATCGGGATCGAGATAGAGCGCGCGCATCAGCGACTGCACGGCGAGGTCATATTGGCCCTGCTCCTGCCGGATGGTGGCGAGGAGATACGGGTGCGCGGGATTCAGCTTGTCGGCGGCAATCGCCTGTTCGCACCATTCGGCCGCTTCGGTGAGCTTGCCCTGGTTGGCACAGGTCCGTGCCATGCGGGACGGCGCTGCGTTATCATTCACCACGACCAGAGATGCTTCGCCTGGTTGCTCTGCCGGGCGATCCAAATTCAACGGCGCTTTGTGCAACGGGATAGAGAGGATTGCATCCCCAACCAAGCATTCCGGCAGCAAGGTCTCGGGCAATAGGCTGGGTACCGCAGCGGGGTAAATGCTTACGACAGGCGGCGATTCCGAGTTGGCGAGTTTGCGGTAGAGAACCGCTCCGGAAAAGCTGACGGCGGTGAATGCGGAAAACAGGCTGGTCGAGGTTTCCACGGGGCTGACGATGAGCCACCCACCATCGACGAGCGAGCGGTGGAGGTTCTTGATGACCTGCTTCGCCTGCGCCGCGGTGAAGTACATCAGCACATTGCGACAGAAGATCACGTCCATCGCGTTGGTATTGTTGGTGAGTGAAGGGTAAACGTCGTCGGCAAGGTTGAGATAGGAAAATGTCACCCGCTTGCGGATGCGCGGCTGGATCTCGAAGCGCGCATTTTTTCCATGTTTGAAATGACGCGCCCGGATCCAGGCCGGCGTGTCACGGAACGACCATTCGCCGTACATCCCCGCTGCCGCCTTGCCCAGGAACGCCGGGTTGATGTCAGTGGCCAGGATGGTGACGTTCAATTTTTCGTAGTCGGGGATCAGCCGGTCGAGGAGCATGGCGATGGAATAGGCTTCCTCGCCCGTGCTGCAACCCGCGCTCCAGATGCGCAAGCGCCGTTCGCTGTGCTCGCGTGCATGCAGCAACGCCGGGAGGATGTGTTGTTCGAGCGCCTCGAAGCTCCGCTTCTCGCGGAAGAAATAGGTCTCGCCCACGGTCAAATGACTGGCGAGAATCTCGATCTGGCTGCGCGTCAGGGGTGCGGACAGCAACCAGTGTGCGCACGCTTGCGCATCCGACAGACCGAACTGGCAGGCAGCCGCGACTATCCCCCGTTCCAGATCGCCCCAGCGCTTTTTCGGGAAGTGCAGCCCGGTCTGTGCAGCGAGGAAATCGCTTAGGCTGGACAAAAGTGAATCGGGAAGAGGAGGGCGTATGTTCTGCATCAAAGGGGTGACATGGCCTGATCCAGAAATACATCTTCTTCCAGGGAGAGAAACTGTTCCAGGTTGTAGATCAGGATCAAGCCATCCTTGAGCTTCGCCACACCTTGAACATATTCAAGCCCGGGCAGGATGCCCTCCGCCACGACCAGTTGCCGCGCTATGCATTCGACGACACCGGTCACCGTATCCACCACCAGCGCCACCGGCCGCCGCGCCGTGTGGGTGATGACGAGTTGGTCGGTGAGGGCGATGTCTCGTTGCGGCAAGCCAAAACGCTTGCGCACATTGATGACCGGGATCACTTCTCCGTGCACATTGACCACGCCAAGCACGATGTCCGGCGCCTTCGGCAACGGGCTAATCTCCACCGCGCGCACCACCCTGTCCACCACCGGCAGATACAGGGCGCAGCGCTGATCGCCCAAAGCAAAAACCAGGAGTTGATCCGGTTTTTCCATAATCGCCGGCTCGGCGTTCATGGATAATGAAGCGGCCATCTCGTTGCAGAAAAATAAAGTGATGCGGGCAAAACAGTCATGACATGTCCCCCTATCTCTTTGGTAATACTAGCCTGAATTTTGCCTGAACATGGCGAATAACGCGGTAAACATTTGATGTAATGTATATTATATAAAACAGAATTGTAAAAAAAGCTTGATGGATCTCTCGCTCATGCTTGGCTCGTCGACAAAGACGATCAGACGACGGCTTTCTCGTGGGGCTTCTTTTTAAGGCTGGGCCAGATGCGGCGCTTCCAGGTGCGCGCAGCATCCTCGTTGCCCTCGATAGCCAGCTTCTCTGGTTTTTGCGGGCTAAAGCCCAGCGAACCCAGGATGCGCACAAATATGTGCCTGGCCAAAGCGTCACGCCGTGCATTTGTTCAATGACTGTTAATCGGCCTTATGTGTACGCCACATAAGGCCGAGTAGTGGACCCTTCATGACCATCACTCTGACTGACTGTGCCTGACGCATCTGCAATGTTCCGCCAACCGGCTCAAATCAAGGATCGGCAGGGGCTGTCTAACCACGCTCATGCCATCGCCCACATGGCCGATAGCAACTCCGCCTGCGCCAGCACGGTCTTCGTCGCTTCCTCCTGCAAGTCCGGCGGGAAGCCGTGCTTTTTAAGGATGCGCTTCACCATCACCTTGATTCTGGCCCTGGCACTTTCGCGCACGGACCAGTCGATGGTGACGCTCTTGCGCACCTGGGTCACGAGTTCGGCAGCGATGACTTTCAGCTCGTCATTCCCCATGGCTTGCACCGCGCTTTCGTTGGCGGCGAGGGCGTCGTAGAAGGCGATTTCGTCTTCGTTCAGGCCGAGGTCCTGGCCGCGCTTGGTAGCGGCATCCATTTCCCTGGCCAGATTGATGAGCTCCTCGATCACTTCCTGCGTGGCGATGGCGCGGTTGTGGTAGGCATTGAGCGTGCTCTTGAGCATCTCGCTGAACTGGCGGCTCTGGACGAGGTTGCGCACTGAACGCAGCTTGATCTCGTCCTTGAGCAGCTTGGCCAACAATTCGGCGGCGACGTTCTTATATTTCAGGCCGCGCACTTCGGCGAGGAACTGTTCCGAGAGAATCGAGATGTCCGGTTTCTTCAATCCTGCGGCGGTGAAGACATCGATGATGCCTTCGTCGGCCATGATCGCCGTAGACACGAGTTGGCGGATGGCGTGGTCAAGTTCTTCCGGTGGACGTTGCGTGCCGGAGGTCTTGGCGAGCTGGGCCTTGATGGCTTGGAAGAAGGCGATGTCGTCGCGTAGCTCGATGGCTTCATCCGTCGCGGCACACAGCGCAAAGGTGCGGGAGAGGTCGGTTACCACTTGCACGAAGCGCTGCTTCCCGTCTTCCTGCTGCAACACGTGCTCCTGCCCGGCGGGAATCAAGCCGAGGCGCTCGGCGGAAGTGCCGGTCGTCCACTTGCCCCAGTTGAAGCCGTGCATGATGGCGCAGGCCACTTCGTGCTTCTCCTGCATCACTGCGATGGCCTGGGCGGTATCAATGCTCGGGCTGCCTTGGCCGCCGCTCTCGGTATAGGTAGCGAGAGCATGCTTCAGCTGATCGGCAAGGCCGAGGTAATCCACCACCAGGCCGCCGGGTTTGTCGCGGAACACGCGGTTTACCCGCGCTATTGCCTGCATCAGGCCGTGGCCGCGCATCGGCTTGTCGGCATACATCGTGTGCAGGCATGGCGCGTCGAAGCCCGTCAGCCACATATCGCGCACGATGACGATGCGGAACGGGTCCTTGCTGTCCTTGAACCTGGTCGCCAGCTCGCGGCGACGCGGCTTGTTGCGGATGTGCGGCTGCCAGTCCGGGCCATCATCGGCACTGCCGGTCATCACGATCTTCACCACGCACGCCTGCTTCTTTTCAGTTTCGATGTCGTCGTCTTTGGCGCTGGCCCAGTCGGGGCGGAGCTTGATGATGGCATTGTAGAGGTCCACGCAGATGCGGCGGCTCATGCACACCACCATCGCCTTGCCATCCATGGCTTCCAGGCGGCGCTCGTAATGCTGCACGAGATCCTCGGCAATCAGCGCGACACGCTTGGGATCGCCAACCAGCGCCTCCAGTGCGGCCCATTTGGTTTTGAGCTTCTGCTTCTTGTCCTCTTCCTCGCCCTCCGTGATCTCGTCGAACTCCTCGTCGATCTTCGGCAGCGCGGCCTGGTTCAGCGCCAGCTTGGCGATACGGCTCTCGTAGTAGATCGGCACCGTCGCCTTGTCCGCCACGGCGCGCTGGATGTCGTAGATGCTGATGTAATCGCCAAAGATCGCCCGCGTATTGGCGTCGTTCTTCTCGATGGGGGTGCCGGTAAAGCCGATGAACGACGCATTCGGCAGCGCATCGCGCAGGTTGCGCGCCAGGCCATCGATCAGGTCGTATTGGCTGCGGTGGGCTTCGTCGGCAATCACCACGATGTTCCGCCGTGGCGACAGCGCGGGCATCTGCTCGCCCTTGTCCGGCATGAATTTCTGGATGGTAGTGAAGACCACGCCGCCGCTGGCCACTTGCAGCAGTTCGCGCAACCGCTCGCGGCTCTCGGCCTGCACCGGCATCTGGCGCAGCAGTTCGTGGCAGCGCTGGAACTGGCCGAAAAGTTGGTCGTCGAGATCATTGCGGTCGGTGAGCACCACCAGCGTCGGATTCTGCATCGCCGGATGCCGCACCACGCGCGCGGCGTAAAACAGCATGGAAAAACTTTTGCCCGAACCCTGCGTATGCCACACCACCCCGGCGCGGCGGTCGCCCGGCTTGCCACCATGCATCCTGCCCGCCCAGTAGTGCCCCGGCTCTTCGCGAACGCGTCCCTCGTCCGCCATGCCGCTGGCGCGCACCGTTTCTTCCACAGCGGCGTTCACCGCGTGGAACTGGTGATAACCCGCGATGATCTTGTGCAGGCGGTCGCTGTCCGTGTCCTCCTCGAACACGATGAAATGCTGGAGCAGATCGAGGAAGCGGCGCGGCTCGAACACCCCGCGCACCAGCACGTCCAGTTCCAGCGCGGTCTTCGGTGCATCGCTCTCGCCGTCTATCGTGCGCCACACCTTGAACCATTCCTGATTGGCCGTGAGCGAGCCGATACGCGCATTGCTGCCATCCGACACCACCAGCACCTCGTTGTAGTGAAACAGGCTGCCGATTTGCTGCTTGTAGGTTTGCAGTTGGTTGAACGCCGACCAGATCGTGGCATCCTCATCCGCCGCATTCTTCAGTTCGATCACCGCCAGCGGCAGGCCGTTGACGAAGATTACGATGTCCGGGCGCCGGTTGTTTTGGCCTTCGATCACCGTGAACTGGTTCACTGCCAGCCAGTCATTGTTCCTGGCGTTATCGAAATCCACCAGCCGCGCATGATCGCCCGCGATGCTGCCATCTGAGCGCCAGTATTCCACCGGCACCCCGTCGCGCAGCATGGCGTGAAAGTTCCGGTTGGTCTGTGTGAATCGCCCCGGCTTCACTAGACACTTTTGAGCCGCTCGAAATACTGCCGTTCGTACTCTACCGGTGATAGCCCATTATTGAAACCATGCCGGCGTTTTGGGTTGTAAAACATCTCGATGTAATGGAAAACATCCTGCCGGGCCTCCTCCCGATCAGCATAGGTCTTGCGCTTGATCCGCTCGCGCTTGAGCAATTGAAAGAAGCTCTCCGCTACCGCATTGTCGTGGCAGTTACCGCGCCGACGCATACTTGGCTTCAGATTGTGTGCGCGCAGAAAGGCTTGCCAATCGTGACTGCTGAACTGGCTACCTTGATCAGAATGCACCAATACTTCCCGCTCGGGGTGTCGCCGCCTTACCGCCATGAGCAAGGCATTGAGGGCTAGCTCTCGATCAATTCCGGACCCCATCGACCAGCCCACAACCGGCCGCGAAAGCAGGTCCGGCACGGCTGCCAGATACAGCCAACCTTCATGCGTGCGAATGTAGGTGATGTCAGTCACCCAGACTTTATTCGGCTCAGTGATGTTGAACTGCCGCTCCAGATGGTTCGGTGCGATAACGGTCGGGCGACCGCCGTAATGGCCGGGACGACGGTGATAACCGGTCTGGGAGCGCAATCCGTCCAGCCGCATCAACCGGGCTATGTGATGTTTGCCACAGGCTTCGCCCAGATCCCGCAGATCTTCCTTGATCTTGCGGTAGCCATAGAGCCGCCACTTTCCAGCCAGGACTGCTTGATCAAACCCGGCAGTCGCTGATCTGCCCTGGCGCGTGCTGAGGACGGGTTGCGCTGTCAGGCGTAATAACCGCTGGGATGCACGGCCATCATGCGGCACAGCCGCCGAACAGGATGCACAGACCCATGATCCAGAATGAATGCGTACCTTACCCAGCCAGTTTGGCAAAGTACGCGGCGGCCTTTTTTAAGATGTCGCGCTCATCGGTAACCCGACGCAGTTCGGCCTTGAGGCGGCAAATTTCGGCTTGTTGGCTGGCTTCCTGCTGAAGCTCGGCTTCTGGTGTGTTGTAGCGTTTGATCCAGGCATACAGACTATGCCCGGAAACCCCAGGCCGGTGCGCTACTTCGGCAACCGGATGTTGCCGCTCAGTCGCCTGTTTGACGGCTTCAATCTTGAACTCTTCTGCTTGCTCATGACACCTCCTGGTGGGCCTCAGTTTAAGGCTCATGAAGTATCTGGAAAAGCTGGGGCGATTCACCTGATTGACCCGTCTTGTGTATTTCTAAATGACCCACCAAACAAGGCATCAGTCATGATAGGTCATTAGCTTGCAGTCACGGAGGCGGGTCAATGTTTAATACAAATTTCAAAGCAAAATGGCTTAGCCTGGGACGCAACACAACAAAGCTTATCCTTCACGGCTATATCTGCGCGCGCTAATGGCTGTCGCGATCCAGCCCAACGCCTTCTTCGGCGTCGCTTTGCATGATATCCGCCAGCTCGGCGCGTGCATTTTTTGATACCTGAATCAGCGCAGGCTGGTCGTTGAGCACGGCCTGCTGACGTTCAAGCAGCGCCTTGTCATGGCGAACGAACAACTCGGCCAGACGGTCGACATTCTGTGTCGGATCGAGGCTACGCAGCGCCAGTTTGCCCATCTCCACGCTGGAGCCCCAGGTTTCACGCTCCACCATGTCGATTTCCAGTTCGCGCAGCCGCATATAGTGATTGCGATTGCGGGCTCGCGCCAGAATGGGCACCTGCGGGTAGTGGCGGCGCATCAGCTGGGCAATGCGCATGGATGCCTCAACGTCATCGACGGCCAGTACAAACAGGCGCGCATTTTCAACTTTGGCCGCGTTCAGCAGGCTGAGTTTGCCTGCGTCCCCGTAATACACCTTGTTGCCGAACTGGCGCACAAAATCGACCTGCTCCGGGCTGATGTCGAGCGCGGTGTATTCGATATTGCGGGCGTTGAGCATACGTCCCACAACCTGACCCACGCGGCCGAAACCGGCTATCACCACGCTCTTGCCTGGGTCGTCGATGGTACTGTAAGGCGGCGCGTGACGTGCTGCCAGGCTGCGCTCAAGGCGGTCGTGCGCCTTGAGCAGAAATGGCGCCAGCGCCATGGAAACCGCCACCCCCAGTGTCAGCAACGCACCCTGCTGCGGTGCCAGCAGTTGCGCACTTACCGCGACGCCAAACAGCACAAAAGCAAACTCGCCCCCGGTAGCCAGCATTACCGACAGCGGGCGGGCAAGCTCATCCGGCGCACCGACGCCGCGACGCGCGATGTACAGCACCAGCCCCTTGAGCAGCAATATCCCCAGTCCCAGCCCCAATACCTGCCACGGCACGTGCGCGGCAAGCTGAAGGTCGATACCCATGCCGACCGCCATGAAAAACAGCCCCAGCAACAGGGTCTCGAACGGCTCTATCGATGCCTCCAGCTCGTGACGAAACTCCGAGTCGGCGAGCAATACACCCGCCAGAAACGCTCCGAGAGAAGCAGACAGATGCAAGGCTTCCAGCCCCGCCGCTATGCCCACCGCAGCCAACAAGGCCGCTGCGGTAAACAGCTCGCGCCCGGATTGCCCGGCAAAGCGCGCCACATAGCTGAACACCCAGCGCAGCACTGTCCGCCCCGCCAGCGCCAGCATCAGCAAAGCCACCAGCGCGGGCCAGCCGGGCGGCGCTGCATTGCCCGCGCCGAGTAGCGCCAGGAGCACCAGAATCGGAATCACGCTCACATCCTGAAACAGCAGGATGGAAAAGGACTCACGTCCGACGCGGCTGGTCAGTTCGCGCCGTTCGGCCAGCAGCGGAAGTATGTAGGCAGTAGACGACATCGCCAGCGCTACTCCCACCACCGCCGCAGCCAGCACCGACAACTCCAGCAGATGGGCAATCAGCCCGGCCACCGCGGCAACGCTGCCTACTTGCAGCAAGCCCAGTCCAAACACCTCGCGCTTGAGCGCCCATAGCCGCCTTGGCTGTAATTCCAGGCCAATTAGGAACATCAGCAGAGTGACGCCCAGCTCGGCAATGCGCAGCACCGCATCCGGATCGCCAATGAAGCGCAGGCCATACGGCCCGATCACCACACCTGCCACCAGATAACCCAGCACCGATCCCAGTCCCGCGCGCCGGAACAGCGGCACCAGCAATACCGCGGCAGTCAATAAAGCCAGTGTGGGGAAGAGATTCATTCAGGCAGAATAGACCGCCATACGAAGCTTGCGCGTAATTTCCCGTGCTTTGTTTGCCTGGCGCCGAATGGGTCTGCGGGTTGTTCAGAGCATCCTTAGCTATCAATCTGACCAGAACACTGTTTTAGCGCTCCGCGCCTCCCTTGCCACCCACGCAGGTTTCGCCAACTATTCGGAGTCCAATCTCACTTGGCAGGATCAAGTCGATCCGATGGAGTAACAACCAGTAACAAACCGATACCCCTTTCGCGTCGCCATGCTCATATGCTTCAGCCATGGTTCATCTCGTTCTGGTATGAATCAGTCAGCAAACAGATGTTTGTTGGTCGGATAAATAACCCTGAGTACAGGAGCATGATCATGAAAATATCACAGCAAATTTTTTGCGGGTCTCGCCCTCGGTGCGGGACTGTTTTTAGCCCTGCCAGGTATTGAGCTTCCCCCGACCTTTAGCAGACGAAAAACCGAGGGAAGCTCAGAGCACGAAGACAATATTTCGAGCGGCTCAAAATGTCCAGTGAAGCCGGGGCGATTCAAAATGCGATAACGAAAGACCCGGTTCCGTTCCGGTTCTGAACCAATGGCCACGTCGAGAAGGCTCCCGGCAAACCAGGCTCGCCTACAATTGACGCCGATCTACGGTCAGAAACTATAACCCAGTCCCATCAGAATCACATCGGTATCACGATTGTAGTTGCTGGCTATGCGATTCCATGAAGTACGCAGATACAGGTGCGGGCTCAAACGCATGGCTGCCGTGGCAGTGACAATGGCGGAAACCGTAATATTGTTTGCCTCGCCTGATTGCGGTGCGCGATAGCGGTCAATACTGAAGTATGGACCCAGACCTGCACCCAGTGCGAATCGCCTATCAAAGAATTCATGCACCAGCCACACTTGGCCGATCACACCATTGCGGCGGATCAAGCGGGCATCACCTTCGTTCAACCAGCTGACGGACCAGCCCAAATGAGGCGATATGCCATGTCGAAACTCGACGGCGCGTGCCGTATCACGTTGTGATTCAAAACTGTTGACGATAGTCTGGCCGAGAAATAACGTGATCTGATTCGTTGTCGTTTTCTCGGTTTGAGGTGGCGACACTGCGGAAGCGCCAGGGGCAGATGAATGTTCCAGTTGATAGCCAATTCCAAATAATATGGATGTCGTATTGATGCTATTAACGGCAACAACACGATTCAGCCTAGACTCGTAAATCCATCCGTTCTTCGCGTAATAGATAGCAGCCAGGCTGGATAGGGTTCCCCAACCGTGCTTATCGCTATACCCGGCTCCGATACCGGTCGTATCGTAATAAAAATAAGGCCCGATACCAGCCGCTAGTGATAAACGCCGATCGAACACATTAGTACGCACCCAGATTTGTGCGCTCTGTCCATCGCGGTGGTGATGGGGGATGTGTCCTTCGTTTAGCCAGGACAGTGTAAACGCCGTATTTTCGCTCAGCCCTTGACGGTAATCCAGTTCCCAAGAGTATGAATCGTGGGAACCGGAAGCCTGTAACGCACCCGCCAGCAGGCTTAATTCCTGAGCCCCGCACGAAGAATAAGCGAAAATAAATAAACTGGAGAACGCCATTGTTCGTATCAACATTCCATTTCTTTCGTAATGGTGCTATTGACTCTGGATTAGAACGCGGTGACCTTATCCTTACCTGCCCGGCGATCTCTCCTGTTTTCAATAATCTCTGCCAATACTGTAATTAGATATAGTCGATGTTAGCGATTTCCGATATTGCGGAATGTTTTGATCCTAGCAAGCAAAGCTGTTCTTTGCACCCGTCCTGCAGACTCAAGACCGCCCTCACCGAGGCATGTCAAAGCTTTCTGGCAACGCTGGATTTTTACCGTTTGTCCGATTTTTTGGTAAACCGGTCTGCGTTGCCCGTCTTTGTGCCTTTGCAGAAAATGCCAGGAAAACCGCGCGCAAAAAACGCTGCTTAATGGCAACATTGTCTACCAAGGCAGCAACTCAAACCCGTTGATTAATGGGATGCACCTCCCAAGCCCTGATGAAAACAGGCAGGATGCGTGGCGTTCGATGGAAGACGAAAAACCGGAAGAATTTCGCCCCGCATTGTCGGATACTGAATCTACCCTATCGCTAAGCACAGGATAAAATTTGCTCAAAATGAACGACCGATTTACTGATTTTTGCCCTTCAAATCCCGTATGCAAAAGTTTTGCACACGGGGCATGATGTGCAATCACATGTGCAATTTTATAACTTATAAGTCACTGAATAATATAGTTTATTTTATGAAAAAAGGCGATTTAAGGAACTCATAATCCCTTGGTCCGCGGTTCAAGCCCGTGCAGACCCACCATTTACTCATCCAATAGCACCTGAGTCCATAAGCCCGCGTAAATGCAGGCTTATTTTTATGCCGTGTTCAGCTGCATCCTAAGGGCCACCCCAGAAATCTGACCATCCGTACAAGCGGATGCACTCCATGGCGTTCCAAAGCCGAAGTGGCGCTGGTGTAACGGCACAATCGCTGTGCTCAAGGCCTGATCGGTCGCGACTACCACTGTCTTTCAATCAGGGCGGGGCAGCGCTTATCAACGGGCAACCATGTAATCGTTTTTTCCAGCCAGCGCGCATTTAAGTCAGGTAAAATTCGGCGTCGGCGTAGAGCACATTGTTTGCGCGGAAGCGGACGACATCACAACCAGCGCCCGGGTTACACGGTGCGATTTAAACAATAAATTCATTAGGGAGGCGGCGTGCCAGCACCCGGAGAAAGAAAGCTTCAAATCCTGCAAACCTTGGCGGCCATGCTGGAAACACCCGGTGGCGAAAAAATCACCACTGCCGCGCTGGCTGCCCGGCTCGATGTGTCCGAAGCCGCGCTGTACCGTCACTTCGCCAGCAAGGCGCAGATGTTCGAGGGGCTGATTGAATTCATCGAACAGTCAGTGTTTGGGTTAGTCAATAAAATCACCGGTAGCCAGCAAAGCGGGCTCAGTCAGGTCGAGGCCATTCTTTCGCTGCTGCTTGGTTTCGCACAAAAAAATCCGGGTATGACGCGCGTGTTGATTGGCGATGCGCTGGTCAATGAAAATGATCGTCTGCAGGCGCGCATCAATCAATTGCATGACCGTCTGGAAGCCACCTTGCGCCAGTGCCTGCGTATCGCCGCCGGGAATGGCAATACCCGTGCCGAGTTGGATACGACGGCAGCGGGCAATCTGCTGCTTTGCTTTGTAATCGGACGCTGGCATCAATTCGCCAAAAGTGGATTCAAGCGCCTCCCTGCCGAAGCATTCACGACGCAATGGGCATTGTTAAGCGCTGACCTGAAGGCGAAAGTCTAACGCAAAGTCCCGCATACCCTGCAGCCTGGATCTTTTTGCAAATGGACACTGCGCCACTGCATGTTGAGGGCGTCGAGCAACAACAGCCTGCCATTGAGCGATTCACCTGCGCCACACATTAATTTGAGCGCTTCGGCAGCCTGCACCGTACCGATCATCCCTACCAGCGGCGAGAACACGCCATTTTCTGCACAGCGCATTTCGTCACTGCTGCCGGTATCGGGATAAAGACAATGATAGCAAGGGCTATTGGCGTAGCGCAGATCGAATACCGTGACCTGGCCGTCGAATCCTAGCGCAGCGCCTGAGACCAAAGGTTTGTGGTGTTCCACGCAGGCGCGATTCACGGCATGGCGCGTAGCAAAGTTATCGCTGGCGTCTATCACCACATCGGCAGCTGCGACCTGGGCTGCCAATGCAGCGCCTGCCAGGCGTTGCATCAACACTTGCACGTATATGTCGGGATTGATCGCGCGCATCGCTGCGGCCGCTGACTCGGCCTTGTTGCGACCGATTGCATCGCTGCGATGGGCAATCTGGCGCTGCAGGTTGCTGATGTCCACGTAATCGGCATCGCACACGGTGATGTGCCCAACCCCGCTCGCAGCCAGGTACAACAATACCGGCGAGCCCAGCCCACCGGCACCAATCACCAGCACGCGTGCGTTAATGATGCGTTGTTGGCCAGACACGTCTATTTCGCGCAACAGGATGTGGCGGCTGTAGCGCAGCAGTTGGTCGTCGTTCATGTCAGGGTGCGGCGCCTGCGTTATTTGTAAGTACGCCACTCTTCCGGGGTGTCGTCCTGGTCGCCGTGGGGGTGATGCTGAAAGGCCTCCACGAAGGGTTTGGCGGATTTCTGCTGGGACGGCGGCACGCTGAGATTGTCACGCTGGTTACGCTCGCAAAAATATACCAGCGCGCGGCGCAGTTTCTGCAGCAGGGAATTATCGAGATGAAATCCTTGTGCCAGTAAGGCAGCTTCCAGTTTTTCCAGAGTGTAGTTACATACGTCGTAATGCACCACGATACTATAGGGGTGGCGGCCCGGTTCTACCTGCATGTCCTGCATGCCATCCAGCAAGGCCAGCGCAGCCCCGGCCTGATGCATGGGCAAGGCACTGAACACGATTTCGCGGGTTTTTTCCTGATCGCTGGGTTTCATTACTAGCACTTGAAAACGCCGACTGCCCGGCACGCGTAATCAGAATACGCGCAACCGGGCAGCCCTAGCAAGCCAGCCGTTTTCCCGGCTGGTTATTTTTCCCGCGCCTGCATAATACTCAAGCCCTTTAGCAGGCTTAAAGCCTGATTGAACTGGAAATCATTTTTGGAAATGATTTCACCTGGTTCCAGTTTTTCTGGTTTAACTGGCTTGGCAGGTTTTTCCGGCACGATGATGATAGCCGGTGTAGTTGCTGGCTTGTCCGCGCCTGTTTGGGGATTGTCAAGATGACGGTCCAGATCGGCCTCACGGATATTCAGATTGGGGTCACCCTGGGCTCCGGTGACTGTGCCCTCTTCCACCACGATATCCGGGGTGATGCCCTTGTTCTGGATCGAGCGCCCGGCTGGCGTGTAGTAGCGTGCAGTAGTGAGCTTGATACCAGTGCCATTACCCAAGGGCAGCACGGTCTGTACCGAGCCTTTGCCGAAACTTTGCGTACCCATGATGATGGCACGCTTATCGTCCTGCAATGCACCCGACACGATCTCCGATGCCGACGCGGAACCGCCATTGACCAGCACCACCATGGGCACAGTCTTGGTCCAGGCAGGCAAGCCTTTGAGGTAATCCGCCTGGTTGCCACGCAGGTAATATTCGGGGCTGGCGTTGAGTTTCATCTTGGCATCCGCAGTACGGCCATCGGTGTAAACCACCAGCGAATTGGGTTTGACGAAAGCAGCTGCCACACCCACTGCGCTATTGAGCAAGCCACCCGGATCATTGCGCAAATCCAGCACAAGACCTTTAAGTGGCGTACCTTTGTTATCTTTCTGCAGAACTTCCAGCGCCTGCGCCAGATCTTCCCCGGTACGTTCCTGGAACTGGGTAATGCGGATGTAGCCGTAGCCATTCTCGGCCAGCTTGTATTTCACGCTTTTGACCTTGATGACAGCTCGTATCAGGGTAACGGTAAATGGCTTGGGTACGCCTTTACGCAGTATGGTCAACACAATTGGCGTGTTGGGCTTGCCGCGCATACGCTTGACCGCATCATTGATCGTCATGCCCTTGACTGGCGTGTCGTCCAGTTTGATGATCAGATCGCCGGGTTTCAGACCCGCCTTGAAGGCCGGTGTGTCATCGATCGGTGAAACGACTTTGACAAAGCCGTCTTCCATACCCACTTCTATGCCCAGGCCACCGAATTCACCTTGTGTACCGACTTGCAAATCCTTGAATTCGTCGGCATTCATGTATGCCGAGTGCGGATCCAGCCCGGACAGCATGCCATTGATGGCGGAATTGATGAGGGTTTTGTCATCCACCGGCTCGACATAATCGCTTTTGATCTTGCCGTATACCTCGGCAAAAGTGCGCAACTCGTCCAGCGGCAGCGCTTGCCCGGCTTCGCGATCCGCCACGGCAGAATAGTTGAGGGTGAGTGCCGCACCCAACATAACCCCCGCACCGACCAGACCGATTTTTTGCAGTTTGCTGCGCATTGCCTGTTCCCTCATTTGCCCGCCATCCAGCTCATCGGATCAAATGCCCGACTCTGATAGCGCAATTCAAAATATAACCCCGCCTCCGGGTCGCCACCACTATTGCCCACGGCAGCAATGGTTTCACCCGCTCCAACGGTGTCACCCACCTGCTTATACAATGTTTCATTATTACTGTACAGACTCATGTAGCCACTACCGTGGTCAACAATAATCAGATTGCCAAATCCGCGCAGCCAGTCCGCAAACACCACCCGACCAGCGGCAACCACATGTACTGGCTGGCCTGCGTGCGCCTTGATAAACAGGCCTTTCCACAATGAGGCACCCCGTTCCCGTGGAGTGCCGAAACGGTGAACAAGTTCCCCACGAACGGGCAATTCGAGCCGGCCTTTAAGGCGGCCAAACACGGTACCGGTTATCGCCGCCTCCGGCAAAGGCGTTTCTGCTCTGGTTCGGGGCGTTTCCCGGATGGCTTCCCGGCTGCGTTTATGCGTCGGTTTTTGCCGGTTCCTGCGCGCTGCGGCGGCTTTTTCTGCCGCAGCTTTTTCAGCAGCAGCGCGTTTTGCCGCCGCTTTGGCGAGCGCTTCCACGAGCCGGGTAAGGTGCTTTTCGTTGCGCTCCAGCGTGGCGATTTCCTTGCGCTGGGCTTGTATCTGTGCGCCCAGCTTGTCGATTACACGGCGTTTTTCCTGACGTTGCACTTCGAGTTGCTGACGCTGGGCAAGCCGCTGCTGGCGAATGCTGTCAAGTTGCGCCTGCTTTTGCTGCTGTGCCTGAGCAAGCTGATCAAGGCGTGTCAATCCCGCCTGCAAGCTCGCAATCAGCGCCGAGCGCGCTTGTGCAAGGTAGGCATAGTAGCGCAGGTTGCGCGCCAGCTGGTTTGGATCCTGGCCATTCATCAGCAGCTTGGCGGTATCGTCCCGACCACTCATATACTGCTGGTTGAGAAGCTGCGCCAGCTGTTGTTGCTGGTGGGTGACCGATAGCCGGGTAGCGTCGCTATCCACACGCAGTTGCGCCAGGCTTTGCTTCACTGCCCCCTGTTCCTGATCGAGCTGATAAACGCGCCGATTGGCATCGCTGATGGCGCGCTCCGATTGCTGCAGGGCGTCCGCAGCCTGACTGCGGTTGGCCTGCGCATTTTCGTTGTCGCGACGCAGCGCTTCGATATGTTGGCGCAGCTTGGCCAGATCTTCCTGGGGCACCGCGACCGCATTACTCGCGCCACCCAGCAACACCAGCAATACGAACAGTCTGGGCGCGTATTTCACTCGAACTCGATCAGCGATCTTCCGGTCATTTCGGACGGCTGGAGCAGCCCCATCAATTTGAGTAGCGTTGGGCTCACATCTTCCAGTGCACCGTTTTCCGCCAGATGCACGCGACGCTTGCCGACATAGAGCAATGGCACCAGGTTGGTGGTATGGGCGGTGTGCGCCTGGGTGGTTTGCTCGTCCAGCATCATCTCGGCGTTGCCGTGGTCGGCGGTGATGATGATCTCGCCCCCAACTTCCAGCATCGCCGGGATGACGCGTCCGAGACATTCGTCCAGCACTTCGATGGCGCGCACCGCGGCAGGCAGATTGCCGGTGTGGCCGACCATGTCCGCATTGGCATAGTTGCAGATGATGGCGTCGAACTTGCGGGTTTCAATCGCATTCACCAGCTTGTCGGTGAGTTCGTAAGCGCTCATCTCCGGCTTCATGTCGTAGGTGGCAACATCCGGCGAAGGGATCAGGATACGCTCCTCGCCGTCGTAAACCGTCTCGTCGCCACCATTGAAAAAGAAGGTAACGTGCGGATATTTTTCGGTTTCGGCGATACGCAACTGTTTCAAGCCTGTTTTTGAGACGTACTCACCAAAGCCGTTACGGATGCGTTCTGGCGGGAATGCCACCGATACATTGAATTCATCGCTATAACCGGTGAGCGTACAAAACGCGCCCAGTTTGGGTTGATATTCGCGTTCAAATTCGTTGAAATCCACCTCGATGAATGGGCGCGAAATCTGCCGCGCGCGATCGGAGCGGAAATTCATGAACACCACCGTATCGCCATCCTCGATACGCACGGGTTTCTCGTCCGGCGGCACAATCGCCGTGGCCTTGATGAATTCGTCGCTCTCGCCGCGCGCGTAGGCCTGCATCAGACCGGCCAACGCATCAGGTGCAGTGTATTCGGCACGCCCTTGAGTAATCAGATCATAGGCAGCTTTGACTCGCTGCCAGCGCCGATCGCGATCCATGGCGAAATAACGCCCGATCATCGAGGCTACACGCCCGACTTGCAACTGTTCGATTTTTGCCTGCAAGCGCTGCAAATTGACTTCCGCGCTCTTTGGGGGCGTATCGCGGCCGTCAAGAAACACATGCAGATAGACTTTTTTCAGGCCTTCGCGCGCGGCCATTTCCAGCATGGCGTGAATGTGCAGTTCATGGCTGTGCACACCGCCATCGGAGAGCAGACCCAGGATATGCAGCGCCTTGCCGTTGTTTTTTGCGGTAGCTATCGCCGCCAGCAATGCCGGATTGGTGTAAAACGAGCCGCTGCTGATGGCCAGGTCAATACGCGTGAATTCCTGATACACCACACGCCCTGCGCCGATGTTGAGGTGACCCACTTCGGAGTTGCCCATCTGTCCGGAAGGCAAGCCGACAGCGGATTCGGAAGCCTGGATGAGGGTGTGGGGATAGGCTTGCCAGAGATTGTCCCAATTCGGTTTGCGCGCTTGCGCGATGGCATTGTCGGTACGGCAGTGACGGCAGCCGAAGCCGTCGAGAATAATCAGTAGAACGGGTTTTACCTTCATGTTTATATTTGCTTTCGGCGCGCACTCAGGCGCAACCCTTTCTGCACTAAACTATCATTTTTTTAATAGTTTTAATTTTAGTATATTTTAATACTGATTGCATTATAATATTCTTCAAATCGATTGATTTTTAAAGGGTACTTTACCAATGAGTACTGTTAACACAAGCACTGCAACCATCCTGAACCTTGAACACGTGGACCTGATCGACAAAGACGAACACATTGAGCAAGCCTCGCGCGCGATGAAAGCAATGTCGCATCCGTTGCGCCTCAAGATATTGTGCGTACTCGGTGACCGCGAAGTCAGCGTGCAGGACATTGTGGATAGTGTCGGCACCTCACAGAGCAACATCTCCCAGCACCTCGCCATTCTGCGCGACAAGGGTGTACTGCGCACCCGCAAGGACGCCAACCGCGTCTTCTACCGTGTAGGCGATACCCGTACCTTGCGCCTGATCAGCATGATGCGCGATGTTTTTTGCGGTTTCTCAAAATAAACCCTCCTCACGCGCATCCATGGCTCATGGTCCATGGATGCGCGTTTTGATCGCAGTCTCTGCCTCCCTCATCACTCACCCCAGCCAACATCCAGTCAGATAAGCGCTCTAAGCGCCTATAATCCTGAATATCGTTTGCTTCGACCAAAATAGTTAGAATATAATTATTTTCTAATATATAAGCATGTCGTGTTGTACAGAATCACAGCCTGTTCATGGGCAATTCAGGCAATCTCTGTGCCAATCCGATCAGACCACCAGCCAGGGAGCGAGTAAAAATGCATCTGCGTCAACCACACGATAACGTCAGTCCGCTAAGCGCCCTGCTGCTATTCGCTGCATTCTGGCTGGTGCATTTACCCGCTGCGACGGCACAAACACTTGACTTTGACCAGTGTGTAGCCACCGCGCTGCGCCAGAACCCGGACTTATCCGTCAGCCGTGCCCAGCTTGACCAGGCCCTGGCCGGGCTGCGCCAGGCTCAAGGCAGCCGGTTGCCCAAACTCACCGCCTCGGTCAATGCCACACGCACTAACGATGCCCTCAGCGCATTTGGCATCAAGCTGTCGCAACGCAACGCCACATTCAATGATTTCGGCGCCAGCCAGTTCACTGGGCCGGCCTCACTGGGCATTGCGCCGGACAACCTCAACCATCCGGGCAACGTCAACAATTTCAACACGCGCCTGGAAGCCCAGCTACCGCTATATACCGGCGGCCTGATCGAGGGCAACATCGAACAGGCGCAAGCCTATATCAGGGCCGCCCAGCATGGCGACGTGGCGGCACGCCAGCAGGTCATTTTCAACGTATTGCAAGCCTATCAGGGCGTTCATTCCGCGCGCGCCTTCGTCAGCGTGGCGCAACAGGCTGAGGCGGCCGCTGCCGCCCAGGTCAAGAACATTGATAGCCTGGTCAAAGGCGGTGTAGTGGTGAAGAGCGATCTGCTTTCAGCTCAGGTACGACTGGAAGACATGCGCATCCAGTTGTTGCAAGCCAGCAACGCCGAGGCCGCAGCCCTGGATCAACTGCATCTTCTGCTGGGGCTGCCGTTGTCAGAAGCGCTCGATGTCGGCGCATCGGTCATGCCGACCGCCGTACCCGGAAGCGCCGCGGATTTGCGCGCACTGGCGCTGGCTAATAACCCGAAACTGAAGGCCATGCGCGACCAATTGGGCGCCTCGCAGGCAGGTGTCAAAATAGCCAAAGCCGGCCTGTACCCGCAGGTCGGGCTGATGGCGCGCCAGGACTGGAATGACAGCAAGATCGGTTTTTCCGCCAGTTCTTACACACTGGGTGGATCGCTAAGCTGGACTGTGTTTGATGGCAACGTCACGCGCGGCGCGGTAGATCGCGCCTCGGCCAGCCACGCCGAACTGCAGGCGCGCCTGATGCAGGCAGAAAACGGGATTGCCTTGCAGGTGGATGATGCACGCCGCAAGGCCGAGGAAGCCGAATTTCGCCTGACTGCGCGCCAGCTCGCCGTGACCAGTGCCGATGCGGCAGCCAATCTGGTCAACAAGCGCTATGACAACGGCGTGGCCACCATCGCCGAGCTGCTCGCCGCCCAGGCCCAGCAGGACAAGGCGCACGCCGATGTGGTGGCAGCCCAGTATGACCTCGCTGTGCAGCGCGCCAGCCTCAGGCTGGCCATCGGCAAGCTCGAACCAGACCAGTTATAAAAATCAGGGAGTTGATCGTGAACCATCGAGCCATGAAAGTCATTAAACCTGCTGCCATTGCATTGGCGCTGACGCTTGCCTTGACCGGATGCGGCGAAAAAGGCAAACAACAGCAAACCGCAACCCAGTCGGCCACAGTCACGGCGAATGTTGCCGTCGTGCAGAAAACCATGCTGCCCATTATCGTCACTGCTCCCGGCAGCGTTATTGCCGAGCAGCAAGCCCAGATCGCTTCGCGCCTGATGGGCTTCATCCGTGAAATGAATGTGCAGGAAGGACAAAGCGTCGTCGCGGGTCAACGTCTGTTCACGGTTGATCCAACCGATATTCAGGGCCAGGTAAGCCAGGCCAAAGCCGGGCTGGCTCAGGCCGAAGCTGCGCTCGCTGATGCCAAAAATGATTACCAGCGCTTTGGTGCCCTATACAAGGAAGAGGCCATTCCCAAGCAGCAATGGGACAAGGTGCGACTGCAATACCAGGTGGCCCAGCAACAGGCAGTGGCTGCCCGCGCCGGACTCGGCACTGCCGCTGCACAAATGCGCTACGCCACGCTGACCGCGCCGTTCGCCGGCATCATTACGCAGAAACTGGCCAACGTGGGCGACCTTGCCGCACCGGGAAAACCGGTACTGATGCTGGAAAACCAGTCCAGGTTGCAGGTACAGACCAGCGTATCTTCCGATGTGTTCGCCCACTTGAAGCTGGGCGACAGCATCGGCTTGCAGGCAAATGGCAGCGGTACCGCTGCCACCGGCAAGATCGCGCGTCTGGTACCCGCCGCCGATCCGGTTACGCACACCTACCTGGTCAAAATTGATTTGCCTCAAGGTACCCAGCTCAAGAGCGGCATGTATGTACTGGTCGCCTTCCCCACCGGCCAGCGTGAAGCCGTGCGCGTCCCGCAGTCGGCTGTGCTCGACCGTGCCGGCATTACCGGCGTATTCGTGGTGGACGGCCAGGGCATTGCCCATTACCGTATGGTGCGCGTCGGTGATACCAGCGATGGCCAGGTGGAAATCCAGGCGGGCCTGGCCTCCGGCGAGCGCATCGTGACCTCGGCTACCGCCAAACTGCAATCTGGCGACAGAATAATCAACGCAGGGGGCGGCAATGTCTGATCCGCACCCGGCACCCCTGAATATCGCGGGCAAGATCGCCCGCACTTTCCTGGAATCGAAAATTACCGCCATGCTGATGCTGGCGGTGACGCTGGCCGGGGTGATGGCGCTATTCATCACGGCGCGCGAATACAACCCGCAGATCGTGGTGCCGGCCGCCAACATAATTGTTGCCAAGCCAGGAGCATCGGCCACTGAAATCCAGAACCTGGTGGTGAAGCCGCTGGAAGCGATCATGAATTCCCAGTCCGGGGTGAAACACACCTTCGGCTATGCTGCCCCCGACTTCGGCGTCGTCACTGTCCAGTTCGACGTAGGCGAAGACCAGGAAAAAAGCCTGGTCAAGCTCTACAACCAGTTGATGCAGAACCTCGACAGCATGCCACCGGGTGCCATGCAGCCGCTGGTCAAGCCCATCAACGTGGACGACGTGCCGATCATGACCGTGACGCTGAGCTCCACCCAGATGGACGACTATCAGCTGCGCCAGGTGTCCGCCCGTGTGCTCGAACAGTTACGCAATGTGCCGGGCGTGTCCTTTACCCAACTGGTGGGTGGGGCGCACCGTGCAATCAACGTGTGGATCTCCCCTGCCAAACTGGCGGCAGCCGGCCTGAGCCTCGATCGGGTAGACAAGATGCTGCAAGGTGCCAACGTCTCCATGCCGATCGGCACCCTGGTGGACGGCAATCGCAACCAGCCGTTGCGTCTGTCCGGATTTATTGGCAACGCGCGCGAAGTGGGCCAGATCATTGTCGGCGCGCCCAATGGCAAGCCGGTATTCCTGAAGGATGTTGCCGCCATCCAGGACGGCGCGGCGGAAACCGATGAACAGACCCGTTTTGCCTACGGCCCTGCCGCTCATGACCCCGCCTATCGCGGCGAGGCACCGGCAGTCACCATCGCCATCGCCAAGAAGGCCGGCACCAATGCGGTCGTCGTCGCTGACGCGGTACTCAAGAAGCTGGACGGCCTGAAACGCCAGGCCATCCCTCAGGGCATTGAAGTCGCCGTTACCCGCGACGACGGCGCCAAGGCCAACGACGCAGTGAATACCCTGATGGAGCATCTGGGCATCGCCATCGGCTCGGTGGTGGTGATTCTGGTGCTGTTCCTGGGCTGGCGCGAAGCCGCCATCGTTACCCTGACCGTACCACTGATCCTGTTTGTGGTGCTGACTGTCGGCCTCATCGCCGGCCAGACCATCAACCGCATCACCCTGTTCGCGCTGATTCTGTCGCTGGGTCTGCTGGTGGACGCAGCCATCGTGGTCGTGGAAAACATCCACCGACATTTGCATCACGGCGGCGGCAAGAACTTCAAGGAAGCCTTGGTCACCGCCACCAACGAGATCGGCAACCCCACCAATATCGCCACTATCGCGGTCATCCTGGCGTTTATCCCGATGGCTTTCGTCACCGGCATGATGGGGCCATTCATGCGTCCCATCCCGTTCAACGTACCGATAGCAATGATCGCTTCGCTGGTGATCGCCTACATGGTGGTGCCCTGGGCTGCCAACCGCTGGCTCGCCGGCAAGGCCGCCAAATCACTCGCGGAGAGGCCCGCACTGGAGGACATGGCCGCCGACCCGAAGGACCGCCTGCACCGTGCCTACGTAGCGGTAATTACGCCGTTTATCCAGCATGCTGGCCGCCGCAATCTGTTGTTTCTGGTGGTGCTGGGCCTGCTGCTGGCGGCCATGATCCAGCCCGCCTGGCAATTCATTCGGCCTTCCGGCTTGAACGGCCCGTTGTCGGCGCTGGGCGTGGAGCTGAAAATGCTGCCCAACGACAACACCAATACCTTCCTGGTGCAGGTGGATACACCGGCCGGCACCACGCTGGCCGAAACCGACCGCGTGGCACGTGCGGTAGGCGACGTTCTGGCAAAAACAAAATATGTGACTGACTACCAGACCTTTCTCGGCATGACCGCGCCGGTGGATTTCGCCGCCCTGGTACGCGGCGACATGCTCAAGCGCGGCGACAACATCGCCCAGTTGCGCGTCAACCTGACCAGCAAACATGATCGTTCCGTGTCGTCGCACGCAATCGTCAACGACTTCAACGTGGCGCTGGCGCCGGTACGCCAGGCCTTCCCGCAGGCCAAGCTGAAACTTTACGAAACGCCGCCCGGCCCGCCGGTGCAGTCGCAGATTCTGGCTGAGCTGTACGGCCCGGATTACAACAAATTGCGCGCTGCAGCGGCAGACGTGAATCGCGACTTTGGCAAGGTCTACGGCATCGTCAACGTGGACGATTCGGTGACCGCTACCGTGGATGCGTTCCATGTGAAAGTGGACCGCGAAAAGGCCGCACTCTCGGGCGTGGCAGTGGGACAGGTGGGCAAGCTGCTGCATGACTACGTGTCCGGTTTTTCCATCGGCACCGTGCACGTGGACGACGCGCGCGAGCCGGTGGACATCACCGTGCGCCTGCCACAAAGCGAACGCCAGACGCCCGCGCAAATCCTGTCCATACGCGTCACCAACATGTCCGGCCAGCAGATCCCGCTCTCTGCCATCGCCACCGTGGAGCGCGCTACCCAGGACAAGCCGATCTACGATCGCGACCAGCACCCCGTAGTCATGGTCGGCGGCGAACTGCTAAAATCCAGCCCGGTATACGCCGTGCTGGCGCTGGATAAGATGCTCGACGGCAAACTGCTGCCTTCCGGGATAACATTCAAAACCGGCAATCTTGGCTTCGCTGAGGCACAGCCCGATGACGTGATGAGCTACCACCTGCTGTGGGGCGGCGAGATGCGCCTTACCCTGGACGTGTTCCGCGACCTCGGTTCCGCTTTCATCGTGGCGCTGGTATTCATCTACCTGATGCTGGTGGGCTACTACAAGTCGTTCATGATGCCGCTGATCGTGATGGGCGCGATTCCGCTCACGCTGGTGGGCGTATTCCCCGGACACTGGATCACCCAGCAGGCATTCACTGCCACCTCGATGATCGGCGTGATCGCGCTGGCTGGCGTGGTAGTGCGCAACTCGCTGCTGCTGATCGACTTCATCGTCGATTACCGGGCACGCGGCTACAGCCTCGAGGAAGCAGTGATCGAGGCCGGTGCGGTACGTTTCCGCCCCATCATGCTGACCGCGCTCGCCATCATCCTGGGTTCGGCCATCATGGTGACTGACCCGGTGTTCGGGGGCTTGGCGGTGTCGTTGATTTTCGGTACCTTTGCCTCTACAGTGCTGACGCTGATCGTGATTCCGCTGATGTATTACCTGTGGGAGCGCCGTCTGCTGGCGCGCCAAAACAAAACCATTTAACCCAACCGAAGGAAACTAGCATGACCGTAGAACGCACCGTACGCATTATCGCCGGCCTGTTCATCATGATCTCCCTGCTGCTGGCGCATCTGGCCGGCACCGTGGACATGAGCCATATCAGCTGGCTATGGCTGACCGCCTTTGTAGGCTTCAACCTGTTTCAGAGCGGCATTACGCGTTTTTGCCCGATGGACATCATGCTCAAAAAAGCCGGTGTCAAAACAGGCTGCGGTCTTTAATCCCGGGAGTTTATTTTGGAATTTCTTCAACAAAACATCTGGCTGGTTCTGCTGGCTGCATTTTCCGGCATCATGCTGGTTCTGCCCATAGTGCGCGGCAAACTGAGCGGTGCGCTCAGCGCTGATACCACCCAGGCGGTGCAACTCATCAATCATCAGGACGCCCTGGTGCTGGACGTGCGCGAAACCAACGAATTCGCCGCCGGGCACATTGCCAATGCGCGTCACATCCCGCTTGGGCAGTTGGCCGCCAGCCTCAAACCACTGGAAAAGCACAAAGACAAGGCCGTCGTGGTGAATTGCCGCAGTGGCACGCGTTCTGCCATGGCCTGCGGCGTCCTGCGCAAAAACGGCTTTACCCAGGTTTACAACCTCAAAGGCGGCATCATGGCTTGGGAACAGGCCGGCCTGCCGATGGTGAAATAACATGTCCACAGTCATCATGTATTGCACCGCAGTATGTCCCTACTGCGTCATGGCCGAACGCCTGCTACAGGGCAAAGGGGTCGCCGTGGAAAAAATCCGCGTGGACACTGACCCCGCCCGCCGCGAGGAGATGATGACGCGTAGCGGGCGCCGCACCGTGCCGCAAATCTTTGTGGGCGACACCCATGTCGGTGGCTTCGATGACCTCTCAGCGCTGGACCGCGCCGGCAAACTCGATGCGCTGCTGAAAAGCTGATCACCCGGCTTGAAAAGTGCCTGAAACGCCGCACTTACCGGGTATCATTTTGCAAAGGTGTTCAATATGAATCTGGTTTGCCCATCCTGCCAGGCGGTTAACCGCATCCCCGCCGAGCGCGTCAATCAAGCACCCAAATGCGGCAAGTGCGGCGCACCGCTGCACGCTGGTTTGCCGCTTGACCTCAGCACGGCCAGCTTCGACCGCTTCATCACGCGCAACGACTTGCCGGTGCTGGTGGATTTCTGGGCGAGCTGGTGTGGTCCCTGCAAAATGATGGCGCCCGTGTTCAAACAAACCGCTGCAGAACTGGCCAGTCAGGTGCGCTTTGCCAAGGTAGAGACGGAAGCCGAACAGGCGCTGGCTGCGCGCTACAATATCCGCAGTATCCCTACCCTGATTCTGTTCAAGAACGGCGCCGAGGCAGCGCGCATGTCAGGCGCACTCGACGCCAGCGGACTCAAGCGTTGGCTGGCACAACAGGCGTAGACTGATCGCTAGTACGCCACGACCTGCGGGTCCAGGCTGCGCCACAAGTACCAGGTCGCCACTGAACGCCACGGACGCCAGGCTTCGGCCATGCTGCGCATCTTGATTTTGCTGATCGGTTCGCCGTTCTGATAGTGCGCGGCCATGGCTTTTTGCAGACCGATATCGTCGAGCGGCAGCACATCCGGACGCAGCAGATGGAACATCAGGAACATTTCCGCCGTCCAGCGGCCGATGCCGCGCACCCGGCACAATTCGTCGATTACCGCCTCGTCGTCCATGCCTTGCCACAAGCCGGGATGCAGTGAGCCATCGAGAAATTTGACTGCGAGATCACGCAGGTATTCAACCTTGCGCAGCGAGAAACCACACGAACGCAAAACCTCCGGCGCAGTGCTTGCAATAGTCTCCGGTGTGACCGTGCCGTGTACCAACAGGCGCTGCCAAACGGCTTCGGAGGCTTTCACCGAAATCTGCTGTCCGGCGATGGAGCGTGCCAGCGTAGAAAACGCGTCGCCCCGGCTGCGGATACTGACTTCCGGATAACGCGCAATCAGCGATTTCAACACGGCGTCGCCGGCTGACAGTTCGAGTGTGGCTTGCTGCCAGTATGGCGGGTGCATCAGGCGTTCAATCGGGTAAGTAGTGTTTGCAGCTTGTCCGGCTCGTGACCGCGCATGATTTTGCCGGCCTGGACGGTGGCTTCCACGCTATTGCTTTTGAGCACGCGCTGTTTGACCGAGAGCAGGCTGGCCGGGTGCATGGAATAGCTGCGCAGCCCCAGGCCCAATAACAGGCGCGTGAGCAGTGGGTCACCCGCCATTTCGCCGCACACCGATACCGGCTTGCCGGCTTTTTCACCGGCGCGAATAGTCATCGCGATCAGCTGCAACACCGCTGGATGCAGCGGGTCGTACAGGTGCGACACGCTGTCGTCGGCACGGTCAATCGCCAGTGTGTACTGGATCAGGTCGTTGGTACCGATGGACAGAAAATCCATACGCTCGGCAAAGCTCTGTGCGGCCAGTGCAGCGGCGGGAATTTCGATCATGCCTCCCACCTTGACGGCCGGATCAAAAGCGATGCCGTCGGCAATCAGGCTGGCCTTGGCCGCCTCGATCGCGTACTGGGTCTGGCGCAGCTCGGGCAGGCTGGACAGCATGGGAATAAGGATACGCACCTGGCCAAAGTGCGAGGCGCGCAGAATCGCGCGCAGCTGGGTGCGGAACAGTTTCGGTTCAGCCAGGCACAGGCGAATCGCACGCAGCCCAAGTGCCGGGTTGAGGGTGTGGGTAGTCAGCCCGGCCAGCGGTTTGTCCGCACCCAGATCGAGGGTACGGATAGTCACCGGCATCCCGTTCATCGCCTGCGCCACTTCGCGGTAGGCTTCAAACTGCTCGTCCTCGCTGGGCAGGTCGGTGCGGTTCATGAACAGGAATTCGCTGCGGAACAGACCGATGCCCGTTGCCCCCGATTCCTGCACCGCCGCGACGTCTTGCGGTAGTTCGATGTTGCCGTGCAGTTCCACCACCACGCCATCGAGCGTGGCGGCGCGGTTGCCCTTCAGGCGCTTGAGCTTCTGGTGTTCAATCTTCCACTCGTTCTGGCGCAGCCGATACTCTTCCAGCACCGTTTCATCCGGGTCGAGAATCACCACACCGTGATCGCCGTCCACGATAATGGTTTCATTTTCGCGAATCAGACTGCGTGCGTTGTGCAGCGCCATCACCGAGGGGATATTCAGGCTGCGCGCGAGGATGGCGGTATGTGAAGTGGTGCCGCCCATATCGGTAATGAACGCGGCAAACTGCTGGCGCTTGAAGCCGATCATGTCGGCAGGCGACAGATCATGCGCCACCAGGATGCCGTCATGGCGTGCATCTTCGGCCAGCGGCAGATGGCCGGGGTGACCCAGCAGCACCTTGATAACGCGCTCCACCACCTGCACCACGTCGGTCTGGCGCTCACGCAGATAAGCATCGTCAATTTCGTCGAACTGCGCCACCAGCTGTTCCATCTGCTGGGTGAGCGCCCACTCCGCGTTACATTGCTTGGTTTCGATCAACTGCTTCGGCGCTTGCGACAGCATCGAGTCGTTCAGAATCATCAGATGCATATCGAGGAACGCGGGCAGCTCCGCCGGGGCGTTGGCAGGGATCTGGCTGCGCAATGCGCTCATCTCGGCGCGCACGGTTTGCACCGCTTCGTCGAAGCGCTCCAGCTCCTCGGCGAGGTGCGCTTTTTGCAGCACATAGTGCGCGACTTCGATGCGCGTATGCGAGGCCAGCCGCGCCGGGCCGATGGCAATGCCGCTGGAAACGCCGATGCCGTGCAGGGTGGCGCTCACTCGCCTTCTCCAAACTTGTCGTTGATCAGCGTCAGCACGGCGTCCATGGCTGCAGCCTCGTCCATACCGTCGGTTTCAACATGGAGGGTGCTGCCCTTGGCCGCCGCCAGCATCATCACGCCCATGATGCTTTTGGCGTTGACCCGGCGGTTGTTGCGGGTGAGCCAGATTGCGCATTGAAACTGGCTGGCGGTCTGCGTCAGCTTGGCCGACGCGCGCGCATGCAGACCGAGCTTGTTGATGATTTCAACGTCCTGTTGCAGCATCGCACAGCTCCGGTGAAATATGCAGGATGCCTTCGTGGCCACCGGAGAGTGCCTTGATTACCAGTTTGTCGAGCGGCTCGTGGCGATAGGTGAGCGCGCGGATCAGCATGGGCAGGTTGACCCCGGCAATGCCTTCCACGCGCCCCGGATAAAGCAGGCGACAGGCAGTATTGCACGGTGTGGCGCCGTAGATGTCGGACAGCATCAGCACCCCGTCGCCCTGGTCAAGCTCGTCAATCAGCTGCTGGGCTTTCGCCGTCATCGCCATGATGTCCGGGCAATCAGTCACGTCCAGTGGAGTGAGCAAAGGCGGGCGGCCGCCCATAACGTGTGTGGCGCATTGAATCAGACTTTCACCCAGCGAACCGTGGGCGACGATGAGTATGCCAATCATGGTTATCGAATCAAATTAAGCGAGGCGACCATTCTACCGCAGTCAGGACTGCGGTTCGAAACGCAGACGCTGCTTCATGCCGTCGGTGAGTTCGACATGCCCCTGCCCGTCGATAAACATCACATCGGCGACCCCCATGCGTTGCGCCGCTGCGCGCCAGCCCTGGCTGCCGGCAATGAAGATGGGCTTGCTGGCGACATCGGACAAGGTGCCGGCATGGGCGGACGGTGGAATCAGCACCGTTACCGCCTGCACCCCCTGCGCCGGCCAGCCGGTGCGCGGGTCGATGATGTGGCAATAGCGCTTGCCGCCAACTTCGAAGTAGCGCTGATAATCACCCGAGGTGCCGATGGCTTCGCCGTCGCGCAATTCCAGCGTGGCAATGGGGCCGGGTGCGCGCGGATTCTGGATACCCACGCGCCAGGGACGGTCGCCGTGCTGCCCCAGCGCCAGGATGTTGCCACCGATATTGATCAGTGCGTTTTTTACTCCCTGGCTGCGCAGGTAGCTGGCTGCCACGTCCAGCGCATAGCCCTTGGCATAGCCACCCAGATCGAGACGCACGGCAGGGTTGGTGCTGTGGAACAGGATGCCGTCGATGACAATGTCGCGCATTTGCGGATTGGCGCGCACCAGTTCGGCGATTTTTGCCGGATCGGGCAACTTCGGGGGGAAGGTATCGGACTGAAATCCCCACAGCCGGATCAGGTTGCCGATGGCTGGATTGAACAGGCCTTGCGATTGTTCCGAATAACGCGTGGCGTCACGGATAATCGGGATCATGCCGGGTGCAATCGCTGCCTGGCTCGGACTCAGCGCGAAGATGCCGTTCATGCGCTCCAGCGTGCCCGGCTCCCAGGCATGCAGGCTGTGATGCATCTGGTCGAAATCACGCAATATTTGCGCGCTGACACGGCGTGCCGTGGCTTCCGGTTCGCCGTAAATGCTTACCTCCACACGGGTGCCAAAGACATAGCTCTCCTGAGTGTAGAGAGCTTCCCTGGCGCAACCCGTCAACGTCAGCAGCAATAGCGCAAAAACACCGATCAAACGCATCGCCGTTCCAGCGCATCGACGAACATCCCTGCCACGTTAAAACCGGTCTGCTGGGTGATTTCCTGGAACCCGGTGGGGCTGGTGACGTTGATTTCTGTGAGATAGTCGCCGATCACGTCCAGCCCGACCAGAAACAGGCCCAGATCGCGCAGAACCGGCGCAATGGTCTGCACAATTTCGCGGTCACGTTCGGACAAGGCTTGCGCGACACCGCGCCCGCCGGCAGCCAGGTTGCCGCGCGTTTCACCCTCGGCGGGAATGCGCGCCAGCGCAAACGGCACCACCTCGCCATCAATCAGCAGGATGCGCTTGTCGCCCCGGGTAATTTCCGGGATATAACGCTGCGCCATCACCGTCCGGGTTTCCAGCTGGGTCAATGTTTCCACGATGACATTGAGATTGGCGTCACCGCGACGCACGCGGAAAATACCCGCCCCACCCATGCCGTCCAGCGGCTTCAGAATCACATCGCCGTGCTCGGCGAGAAATTCATGGATATGGAACGCGCGCCGTGTCACCAGGGTAGGCGCGGTAAATTGCGGGAAGCGCGCGATGGCGAGCTTTTCATTGAAATCACGCAGGGCATTGGGGCGGTTGTATACCCGTGCACCGTGACTTTGCGCCAGCTCCAGCAGATGCGTGGTGTACAGGTATTCAGTATCGAACGGCGGGTCTTTGCGCATCACCACCGCATCGAAGCGGTTCAATGGCGTCGCCTCGGCGTGTCCCAAGTCAAACCAGTTGGCGTTGTCGGCAGCAACGCGCACCGGCCTGGCATAGCCGATCACCTGATTGTCGCGCAGGATCACGTCCTGCTGACGCAGTGCAAACAATTGATGATCACGTGCCGCCGCTTCGCGCAAGATGGCCACACTGCTGTCCTTGTAGGCTTTCAGTGTGTCGAGGGGGTCGAGGATGAAAGCAAGATTCATTGATTTTCCGGGTCGGTTTGTTCCAGCTCGATGGATGCCGCCAGCATCGCCAGCCGCGCCACTACGCCATAAGTATAGAAGCGGTTGGGTGTGGAATCGGGATTGGCCGCGCGGTTGGGTGTGCAGCACGGGGTTGCAAATGCCAGCGGCACGAAGTGCATGCCCGGAGAATTGAGATTCTCATCCGGCCCGCGTCCGGTATGCACGCGGTAGAATCCGCCCACCACGAAATGGTCCACCATGTACACTACCGGCTCGGCCACCGCATCGTTGATACTCTCGAAGGTGTGCACCCCCTCCTGGATAATGACCTCGGAAATTTGCTGGCCTTCCTTGCCCACCGCCATTTTGTTGCGCTGCTTGCGGTTCAGTTCGCGCACTTCGGACGGATCTTTCACCGTCATGATACCCATGCCATAGGTACCGGCATCCGCCTTGGCAATCACAAAAGGCTCGGCGTCAATTTTGTATTCGGCGTATTTCTTGCGGATTTGTTCGAGCACGATGGTGACATTTTTCTCCAGGCATTCTTCGCCCTGACGCTCTTGAAAATTGACGCGTCCGCAGGTGGAAAAATACGGGTTGATGAACCATGGATCGAGCCCGATCAGCGCGGCGAACTCTGTCGCCACCTGATTGTAGGCAGCAAAATGCCGTGACTTGCGGCGCACATGCCAGCCAGCGTGCAGGGGCGGCAACAGCGATTGCTCGATATTTTGCAGCAGCGCAGGGATGCCTGCCGACAAGTCATTATTGAGCAGGATCGCACACGGGTCGAAGCCCGCCACGCCGACGCGGTTGCCGTGGCGCACGATGGGTTCGAGCAGCAGCGATGCGCCGTCGGGTAAATCCACCTTGAGCGGTTCGGTCAACTCCGGTATCAGGCTGCCCAGACGCACTTCCAACCCGGTTTGCTGCAGGATATTGGCCAGCTGCGCCACGTTTTGCAGATAGAACAGATTGCGCGTGTGGTTCTCCGGAATCAGCAGCAGACGCTGCGCGTCCGGGCAGATTTTTTCCACCGCGCTCATCGCCGCCTGCACAGCCAGCGGGATGAAATCAGGATTGAGATTATTAAAACCGCCGGGGAACAGGTTGGTATCTACGGGAGCCAGCTTGAAGCCGCTGTTACGCAAATCCACCGAGGTGTAAAACGGAGCGGCATGCTCCTGCCATTGGCTGCGAAACCAGCGTTCAATCTGCGGAGTGGCGCCCAGAATCAGGCGCTCCATGTCCAGCAACGGCCCGGTGAGGGCAGTCGTTAAATGCGGTACCATGCGGAAGCCTCGTGTAATCGTTATGCGTTGATTATATCCCGTAGACCCGGTCTTTCCGTCCATGTTCAACATTGTTCTCTATCAGCCTGAGATCCCCCCCAATACCGGCAACGTCATCCGCCTTGCCGCCAATACCGGCTGCACCCTGCATCTGGTCAAACCGCTCGGTTTTGCGCTGGAAGACAAACAGCTGCGCCGCGCCGGGCTGGATTACCACGAGTACGCCAGCGTGGTGGTGCATGAAGACTGGACAGCGTGCCGCGCCCGACTATATGGACAGCGCATGTTTGCGCTCACTACCAAAGCTTCGGTCAGTATCGCTGCCTGCCAGTTCGCGCCCGGCGACGTGTTTGTATTCGGTCCGGAAACGCGCGGGCTGCCGGGCGACGTGCTGGATGAATTCGTCAGTGAGCGGCGCATCCGCCTGCCAATGATGGCGGGCAGCCGCAGCCTGAATTTGTCAAACTCGGTAGCGGTGACAGTGTTCGAAGCATGGCGACAAAATGGGTTTGGTGGTGGCGTTTAGCAACCCTGCCCAGGAATTTAAAGAAATGCCATATCCAGCCGATATTACGCCATAGATAATGGGGGAATCATGGACGCAAGCAGCATCGCCAGCTTGGCAACCAGCCTGACGGACTCACGCGCGAACCAGGCCGTGGGGATAGCGGTCCTGAAGAAGGTGCTCGATGTGGAATCCGGCACTGCGGCGGCGCTCATTGGCGCCATTCCGGCTGCGCTCTCTTCAAATCTTCCGCCCCATCTTGGGCAGAATGTGAACACCACGGCGTAGCCAACATACTGGCGGGAATACGGCGATTTCAACAGATTGCTGGCCGCCCCGGTTGCCGCTGCGGGAATCCCTTGCGCCAACATGATCCTGGGAGAATGACATGAGTCGTTTAATGTTTGCCGCTTTCACCTTTTTGTTTGCCATTGCCCAACCTGTATGGGCTGGCCCTCTCGACGAGGCCAAGGCGCAAGCGCACCTCAACGCGGTTGCTGCCGGAAACCTGACTGCCTTGATGCAGGATTATACGGAAGACGCTTACATGGATTGGGTCGGCGGTCCGCTTGACGGCCGCTATCAAGGCAAGGCGGCCATCAGCGCCGTGTGGCAGAAATTTATTGCCGCCAACGCCGGCAAGCCGCGACCGGCAAAGTTCAGCGAACTAAAATCCTATGCCAACCAGAAAGGCGCTTCGGTAGAAGCATCGGCAGAATATGGCGGAACATCCCCGGTTAAGGTCTGGCATGTGCTGACTTATCGCGATGGAAACCTGACTACCGAAATCTGGCAGATTTCACCCGCCCTCCAGGTTGCGCCATGACCCGTTCACGCATTGCCTGGCTGGCAATTCTTCTGGTTTGCAGCGGACCCGCGTGCGCTGGAACCCTCGAAGCCTATGTGACGACGCCGGCCGGCACCGCGGTGGCGGATGCCGCAGTTGTGGTCGAGCCACTCTCCGGCTCTGTTCCTGGCAAACGCGCCATGGCGACCATCGAACAACGGGACCGCGAACTTAACCCCTATGTCACGATTGTGCAAAAAGGCACGGCCATTGAGTTTCCCAACCGGGATCCGTTCAAACACCATCTCTATTCGTTCTCCCCGGCAAAAACTTTCGAAATCAAGCTCTACGCCGGCAAGCCGGTAAAGCCCATTGTCTTTGATCAATCCGGCGAGGTGGCGCTGGGCTGCAATATCCACGACTGGATGGAGGCCTATGTTCTGGTTGTCGACTCCCCTTATTTTGCCAAAACCGGCAGCAACGGACACGCTCTCATCGCCAATATCCCACCGGGACATTATCGTCTCAGGCTATGGCACCCGCGGCAGAAAAAAGAACTACCGCTGCGGGAAATCGAGATAGGCGCGGCAACCACCAAGCTTGATTCGATCATGGACGTTGCACCACGCATCTTCAAACCGAAACCACCCATCGACCACGACCAGTATTAGGCGATGATGCTTCAATCACTCCAGCGCCGCATTGTGATCGTGTTCGTTGGCCTGCTGACGCTGGTGATGACGCTAATTCTTGCGTTGGTTACCCACAACAATGGGCGAGTTGTTGAGTCTGAGATGGCACGTGAACTCGCCGCAGGTACCCATGTGTTCAAACTGCTGATTGAGCAAAACCAACGACAACTGGAAATGGCAGCCTCGGTATTGTCAGCGGACTTTGCCTTCCGTGAAGCTATCGCCACGCAAGACCGACCAACGATACGATCGGTCATACGAAATCATGGCTTGCGTATCGGTGCCCAGGTGATGATGGTAATCAGCCCGGATGGGCAATTAATCGCGGACACGCAACACGCAGACGCAAAACCGCGCCTATTTCCGTTTAAAAATTTGCTGTCAGTTGCCGAGACGGAAGGCAAGAGCACTGGCTTCAGACAATTACAGGATGGCAAGCTGTACCAGATCATTCTGGTCCCTGTTCAGGCCCCCAAGCTGATCGCCTGGGTTGCAATCGGTTTCCTGGCAGACGACAAGTGGGCACGTGATCTATCCGAAATGACCAGCCTTGCGGTCAGTATGGTACAGCGCGACGGGACAAACACCACGGTTCTGGCCTCATCCCTTGAGAACTCCAAACGAATTGCACTGCCAGTTGCCTTGGCGCATTTGGCGAACAACACTCCACAAGCGCTGCGAATCGGTGATGAGTCCTACCAGTCAGTTCAGCTTCCATTGGACCAACATACCGTGGCAGTGCTCCAGAGATCAATTGAGCAGGCCGAAGCGCCTTACAGATCCTTACAAAGGATCTTATGGACCATCGTGCTGGCGGGCATTGGCATATTCGCTATCGGCAGCATCATGTTGGCGCGACGGATCGTAAAACCAATCAACCAGTTAGCTGCAGCGGCACGCCGCATTGAAGCGGGAAACTATACCGAACCTGTCCCCAGCCTGCCACCTGATGAAATCGGCCAGTTGGCGGCAAGTTTCGATCATATGCGGGAAAGAGTGGCAAGTCGCGAGCAAAAAATTCTCAAGCTCGCTTATGAAGACTCATTGACGGGACTTGCCAATCGGACTCGTCTTATTGAAGCATTCTATCAATTGCCAAAAAATAGCCAGGGCGCCATCGCCGTACTGAATCTTGACCGTTTCGCGTTGATCAACAATGCACTCGGGCACCCCATTGGCGACCGGCTATTAAGTGAAATTGGTCTGCGTTTCAGTCATATCCTTGGCAATACTGATCTGGTCGCACGGCTTTGGGGTGACGAATTCGCCTTCCTGCTGATAGACAGGGATCAGAGCACAATTACGCACTTCGCTGAATCGATACTCACGAATCTGCAGGATCCCGTGACCGTGGACGGCCAGCGACTCGATGTCGGCGGTTGCCTAGGCGTTGCACTCTTTCCGAAGAATGGTCAGGATGCCGCCACCCTACTCCGACGTGCAGAATTTGCGATGTACGCTGCCAAGCGACACCACAAAAACATTGCCTTCGCAGGCGACATCGGCGATGAGCCGCAGCACGAACAATTGTCACTGATCGGAGAAATGCGCGAGGCCATAGCCAGAAACGAGTTCATGGTCTACTACCAGCCAAAACTGGACTTGCTTAGTGGAAAAATCATGGGGGCCGAAGCGCTCATTCGCTGGCAACATCCGGAACGAGGGATGCTGCCGCCGATACGCTTTTTACCGTTTGCGGAACAGACGGGCTTCATTCGAGAAATTACACCCTGGCTTCTGAAAAATGTCATTGCACAAACTGCACAGTGGCAAAAAGAAGGGCTCTTCATCGTGACGTCGATTAACCTTTCGGCGCTGGACCTCCTGGACCCGGCGCTGATCGACTACATACGCCAACTCATCGACGCACACAACCTTCCAGCCAAGGCAATTTGCCTTGAAATTACCGAAAGTGCACTAATGGAAGACCCTACGCTTGCCCTGACTCACCTTGACGAACTGGCGGCGCTGGATCTTAAGCTTTCGATTGACGATTATGGTGTCGGCCAGGCTTCGCTCGCATACCTCAAGACCTTGCCCGTGCATGAGTTGAAAATCGACCGAACCTTCGTGACCTCAGTTGCAGACTCACCTAAAAATGCCGCTATCGTTCAGTCGACGATTGCGCTTTGCCATGCTTTGGGACTGACTGTTGTCGCAGAAGGCGTTGAAACATCAGGTGAACTCGACTGGCTGATTAGCAACAAATGCGATATTGCCCAAGGCTATTTCATTGCCCGCCCCATGCCGGTAGATGAGCTGCCACACTGGATAGCCAGCTACGGCGCATGCCCAATTATCCGGCAGGAATGACCGGGGTGTTCTCGTCGCCGACCTCGAAATACACAGACTTCGCAAGCACGGGACATGTGCAAGGCGTATTCCACGTTTATTCGGGCAAACACCTCCACCGGCCCAACGCTGCCGGCACCTAACCCGGTCAGGTTTTGACACCCGATCCATAGAGGTAATGCGAGAACTGCGCGTGATCGCTGCTCACCGCGCGGAACAGGTGATCCATGCTCAGTACGGCCTGCTCGACGATATTGATGGCGATATAGGGATGCTCGACTTTCATGCGTTTGTACATGGCGCGCGACAGCTTCAGCACCTGCGTGTCCTCAGCCTTGGCGACCAGTCGCACCGAACGTGCGCGCTTGTCGAAAAACGACATCATGCCGAGCATTTCACCGGTGCCCGAGCGCACCACTTCATACTCGTTGGTGCCATCCGGAATTACCAGTGCGACCTCGCCTTTGACCACGAAATACAGTTCGTCGCCGACGTCGCCCACATCCGAGATCACCGCGTCACTACTGAAGTGCAGCACGGTCAGATAATTGAGCAGCGTGTTCACCTCTGCCACGGTGAGCGATTCGCACAAGTATTGCTGGGTCAGAAACTGGGTCAGCTGGGCGTGTTCGGTGTTATTGCGGGTAATGGCAGTTTCGGCCATGGTAATCTCCGTTGGTTATCGTTCAGTGTTGGCTAGATTATAAACCGTCATCGTCCAAACTGGCCCGCTGCATCAACCGAAGTCCGCCGATCATGCCCTCCACACGCTCGCGGATGCGGCCTGCCAGCGCAGACCAGGCAGGCTTGTCATCCACCTCGGGGGTCGGCTCAAACGGATAATGGCGGTGCTGCAGCCCGGAGCGCAGCGACGGGCGCGCAGCGTTGGCTACGGCATCCAGGGTGACCAGCAAATCCGCCCATGCCAGGACGTCGTCGGTAAGCAGCGGCACATCGCCCGCCACGCCGGGCAGCACTGCAGCGCGTGCCTCCATCCATTCGGCTCCCAGACGATTAGCATAATGCGTGGCAAGATTGGGCGGTACCGGATGCAGACCACCGAGAAAAAGTATGCGTGCTTTACGTTTATAGCCCATGGTTTTTATGCTGGAGCATGCTGTTTAACAATGCGATCTGTTTATCCCGATTATCCATGCTGTTGAGTTTAACGTATCTCAGTCTGGCATCACCGCACAGGCATCGGGAATAAATGACGGGCGGGCCCGGTATTGCAAGTTACCGATCATTTTATCGGTGTCACCATAATGCGGAGCAGATTTTTCCTGGCAGCGATTCCGCTGATCCACCCGTTATTTATATAATTTCAAGGAGAGCAACATGATGGAGAGAGCACGTACGGTATCGATGATCGCTGCGATGATTGCCTGTCTGGGAGGCGGCATCTGCCCGGCCTTGGCCGAGACTTCGATGCTGCAGTCCTACAACTATGAGAAGGCGGAATTCGTTCACCCCCATCCTTTCGCCAAGGCCCACGTTGTGCTGCAGGTGAGCGAAGACAATCCGCAGCTGTGGGGGCTCACCCTTAACAACATCACCAATCTGATGAAATATTTCGATCCTGACAAGGTGCAGATCGTGATGGTTGCCTATGGACCGGGACTCAAAATGTTGTTTGCCGACAGCCCGGTAGCGGAGCGCATCAAGGCGCTGGATGTCCAGGGCGTGGAATTCGATGCCTGCAACGTGACCATAACGGGGATGACGAAGACCCTCGGGCATCGGCCCAATCTAATAGATGCGTCGGTCATCGTGCCGGGCGGGATCGTCCGCATCATGCAACTGCAACAGCACGGCTTCGATTACATCAAACCTTGATATCCACAGAGAGCAAGACGGGCAGGAACGCCGTCTTGCATCCATACGGCGCCCCGCTCTTCTATATCCCCGAGTTAGTCGGTCACGACGATGGTTCCCGTCATATCCTCGTGACCGCTGCCGCAAAAAATATCGCACAGAAACGGGAAAGTCCCGACCTTGTCCGGAACCAAGCGCACCCGGGAAACCTTGCCCGGAATGATGTCGGCACGAACCCCCAGATCCGGCACCTTGAATCCCATCACGACGTCGAGTGTGGTGAACTCAAGCACCACCGGTACTCCCTTTTTCAGCTTGATTACATTCGGCGTGTAATCGAATTTTTTTGCGACGATTTTGATGACCGGCTCTTCCGTTTGTACGCTCGCATAATCGCCGGCGCTAACCAGGCCCGTGCCAAGGACTGCGGCCAAGGTCAAAATCTTAAATCCACGTGAGTTGAGTTTCATGGCGTCATCCTTTCACCACGGGCAGTTCCATAATGCGGTATTCGGCCTTTTGCACATCAGCTTCGACGTCGCGATAGCCCAATCCTTTATACGGCTGTGCCGCATCCCAGGGCAGCGGCGTGCGCTTGGGTTGCGATCCGGGCGCGGGTAGCGGGAAGATCAGCGACTTCGCCGAGTGATGCGCGATATGTCCGGTAATATGGTGGTTTTCCTGGTGAATGTGCCCATAGAACACGGTAACGTTAGGGTGCGGCATCAGCAGTGCTATTGCCTTGTCGCCATCACGGGTGGCCCAGTCCCACTGCGGATAGAGATCGAACAGCGGGCGATGGGTGAATACCACGATTTTTGCGTCTTTGGGTAACGCATCCAAATCCGCCGCGAGCCACTGCAACTGCGCCTCGCCGATACTCGCCGTCGGGTCGGAAACATTGTCCAGTACGATGAAATGCACGCCCTTGTGGTCGAAGGTGTAATGGGTCTTGCCGAAGAATTCCTGATAAGCCTCGCCATGATCCAGCGAGGCATCGTGCTCACCCGGCATGAAGTGAACATTTTTCACCTTGAGTTCGCTCACGATATCGCGGAATTCTGCCAGACGTTTTCTGCGTTCCTGGGGGTCGTCGGTGGTGTGAGTCAAGTCGCCGGTGAATACGATGAAATCTGGCTGTTGCGCCAAGCTGTTGACCGCGGCGACCGCTTTCTTCAAGGTGCCTTGCGCATCCGGGTTGACTTTCGGCCCATTAAAACCCCAGTGGCTGTCCGAAAGTTGAACGAAATAAAATTCCTCTGCCTCGCTGCGTCGCGGCATATCGGAACAACCGGCCAGTCCGGAAACGAATACCACACCAGCCAACCCGGCCAGTTTCAAAAAATCGCGTCTATCCAGTGTCTTTTCCATTATTTCCTCCAAAGTAGTTATTGAGATCTAACGCCTGCAACTTGCAATACCGTTCTCGCAGCTTGCTTATTCCCTCGCGGTAAAAATACTTCTCGCGTAACAATGGACGCGCTGTCCATCAAATGGATTTCAGAGGGGTGCTGGAATACAATGGCGCGCTAATCGGTATAACCACATGATGGGATGGCAGTGACTGAAGCGATGAAAGCCAAGCGATTCGGAGAGATGGCGTTGCCGCATCTGAACGCTGCTTACAATCTGGCGCGCTGGCTGACCCGCAGCGATCAGGACGCGCAGGACATTGTGCAGGAGGCCTATCTGCGCGCCTTCAGGTTTTTCGATGGATTTCACGGCGAAGATGCGCGGGCATGGCTGCTCGCCATCGTCAGAAACACCACCTATACCTGGCTGCAGCAGAATCGCAATCATGTACAGAACGTGTTTTGCGATGAGGCGTTCCACGATATCAACGAAGCGGACTCGGCGACGTTATGCGATCAGCCGGACAACAATCCCGCAGCGATCCTGGCACGGAGCGACGACAAACGCCTGCTGGATCGGGCGCTGGAACAGCTACCCGTGGAATTTCGCGAGGTATTGGTGCTGAGAGAACTGGAGGATTTGTCCTACAAGGAAATTTCCCATATCACCGGCATTCCCATCGGAACGGTGATGTCGCGTCTGGCGCGCGGCCGCAAGCTGCTGCAAGTCTGCCTTGAGCGGATGAATTAAGGAGTCACGCGATGGATTGCAAACGAACTCTGGAGCTACTCTCCGCACACGTGGATCAGGAACTCGGCTTGCCTGAAGCCAGCGAGATGGACCAACATCTACAAACCTGCGCTGCCTGCCACAGCGCATTTGTCAGCCAGACGGCGCTGCGCTACGCTGTCAAGCAGCATGCCAGTTACTTCCAGGCCCCCGGTGATCTGGAAAGCCGCATCAGGGCGACGCTGCCCTTGGAACATGAAGCGCAGGCCGCGCCGGCAAAACGCTGGCCATGGTACCGGGGATCGTGGAACTGGTTTAATGTCGGCACGGCGTTAGCTTCGCTAGTCGCCCTGGTATGGAGTGCCAGCCTTTATCTGGCAACGCCATCGCCCAACGAACTCCTCGCCGAAGAGGTGGTTTCCAGCCATGTGCGTTCGCTGATGGTCAATCATCTTGCCGATGTCGCTTCTTCCGATCAGCACACGGTGAAGCCATGGTTCAATGGCAAGCTCGACTTCTCTCCCATTGTCAACGATCTGGCCGCGCAGGGCTTCCCGCTCGTTGGCGGCAGGCTCGATTATCTCGATCACCGCGCAGTTGCGGCGCTGGTATACCGCCATCGCCTGCACCTGATCAACGTTTACATCTGGCCCGCCGCCAACGAACGGCAAACCGCGTTCCACACACTGTCGATCCAGGGCTATCATCTGGTGTACTGGAGCGAAGCGGGAATGGTCTACTGGATGATTTCCGACCTGGATCCGCATGACCTGATGGTGCTCGCCCATATCCTCCAGGCTCAGGCGCAACGCATGCCAAGTTAGAACCGCGTCGGCAAATCCTGCTTCGCATCCAGCCCATTGAGGATGAGACCCTGATTTGGGTGATAGCCCACGATTCATTGATACCGCTGATTGCCCGTATGCATGAACCAGGAGTGATGCACAGACAAAGATTCGCTACAGCGCAACCGGATTCATCTTGCCCGTCAGCGCCTGTAACGCGCCGGAAACCACCACACCATAAACCGGTCCGCTGTCCAGTCCTCGCAGTGCCTCTGGCAGGTGGGCATACTCAGCGAGTGCCCGCTGGCGCGATGCCATTAACGGAACTTGCGGCTCGACCCGGCAACCGTCGCGCATCACGGGATGAATGAGGGCCTCACCCGGATGCGCGTCGTGCTCCGCCAGTGCCAGCACGTCACCAGCCATTTGACCACCGGCGGTGAGGCTGCGATAAACCTGCTTCCTTCCCGGCCAGGTTGCCTTCCCTTCCGAGCGCTTGCGCCGCGGCTGTCCCGCGTATTCCTGCAGCTTGTAGGCGCAGTCGAGGGAGGGCGCATCACTTGAAGTATCCAGCGCGGTGCCAATGCCGAAACCATCGATCGGCGCAGCCGACGACAGCAGTGCGTGCATTTGATATTCGTCCAGGTTGCCGCTGGCGAAAATAGTGACCTCTTTCAGGCCGCCCTCATCGAGAATGCGCCGCACCCGCCGTGCGTGCTCAGCCAGATCGCCGCTGTCGATGCGTACCGCTTTCAGGGTGATGCCTTGCTCTCGAAGCTTGGCGGCAAGGATTACAACCTTGCTCGCAGCAATCTCGGTGTCATAGGTGTCTATGAGCAGAATGGTGTTGTTCGGGTGAGAGCGGGCGAAATGTTCGAATGCGACCGCTTCATCGTCATGCGCCTGAATGAAAGAATGGGCCATGGTGCCAAACACGGGGATGTCGTACAGCATCCCTGCCAGCACGGTGGCGGTGCCCGCGAATCCGGCCAGATAGCTGGCACGTGCGGCGAGCAGCCCCGCCTCTGCGCCATGTGCCCGGCGCAGGCCGAAATCGACCAGCAGCTTATCCGGCGCAGTCAGCACCGAGCGCGCAGCTTTGGTGGCGATCAGCGTTTCAAAGTTGAGCAGGTTCATCAGCCGCGACTCCACTAACTGCGCCTGCGGCAAGGGAGCAGTCACGCGCAGAATTGGCTCGTTTGGAAAAAACAGCGTGCCTTCCGGCATGGCGTGGACATCGCCAGTAAAACGGAAGTTTGTCAGATAGTGAATGACATGGGACGGAAAGCGCCTGGAAAGCCAGTCGAGTTCTTCCGCTGAGAATACCAGATTTTCAAGGAACGCCAGCGCCTGTTCAAGGCCGGCTGCAACCAGGAAATTTCGTCCCGGCGGAAGCCTGCGTACGAAAAATTCGAACACCGCAGTCTCTTCCATGCCATGCTCAATATAAGTTTGCAGCATGGTGTATTCATAAAGGTCTGCCAGTAGTGGGCTTGCAAGCGGATTGATCATTCAAGCGCCTCGATCCCGGTCGGCTCCGCCCCCAGGCGCATCATTTCCTCCAGCGCCAAGCGCCCATCCTCCGGGTGCACGTTCACGGCATGTATCGCATCGCCCAGTAAAAAAGTCGGGTAATTGTATAGACGTGCGTCCCTTACCGTGTCCAGCACGCAATAATCGGTCGCCAAACCACCCACAAACAGCCGTCGCACACCAGCAGCACGAAGCCGGCTTTCCAGTTCCGTTCCCTCGAATCCGGAATAAGCATCTTTCTCGGGTGTCGTGGCCTTGGAGATGATGCAGGCGTCGGACGGCAAATTCAATTGAAAAGGGAAAGCGGCCCCTTGCGTTCCTGCGACGCAGTGCTGTGGCCACACCCCACCCTGCGCCTGGAAGGAACAGTGGTTTGCCGGGTGCCAATCCCGGGTGGCGAAGATCGGCAGCCGTTTGGTCTGAAACAATGTGATATAGCGGTTCAGAAAGGGCACCACTTTTTCACCGTGCTTCACCGCGAGACTCCCGCCAGGCAGAAAATCATTTTGCACATCCACGATGATCAGTGCGTCGCCGGAGGCGATTGTTATTTTTTTCATGGCAAAAAGCCTCGAAATTTTCAATACGCCATTTTTAAAATCAAGCTGGAAATCTGTTCCGCATAAAGGCCGCTTCCGGGATACTCATTTTTGTCATGGATTACATTTCCATTTCCCCCTGCATCCCATCTGAAAGCAGTGGTGTCTGTTGCAGCATTTCTGCTACCGCGCAATCAGTAGTCAGGATCAGTCCGGCCACCGATGCTGCGTTTTGCAACGCGAAGTGCGTGACCTTGGTGGGATCCAAAATTCCCATATCCACCAGATCCCCATATTCGCCATTGGCACTGTTGTAGCCGAAGTTACCCCTGCCCTGGACCACCCGGTTCAGTATTACCGAGGGCTCCTCGCCGCCATTGGCGACGATTTGACGCAAGGGTGCTTCAAGGGCGTGATGTACGATCCCGATCCCGGCATCCTGGTCCAGGTTGGCGCCCTGCAGCCCTTCCAGTGCTGCACGTGCTCTAATCAATGCAACGCCCCCGCCGGGCCCGATACCTTCCTCGATAGCGGCCTTGGTCGCATGTATCGCGTCATCCACGCGGCCCCTTTTCTCTTTCATTTCCACTTCACTCGCAGCGCCGAGCTTAATGATTGCCACACCGCCGACGAGTTTGGCCAGGCGTTCCTGCAATTGCTCACGGTCATAGTCGCTAGCGGCTTCCTCGATTTGGGTGCGAATCTGTTTTGCGCGCTCTTCGATGCGATGGGGGTCACCCGCGCCCCTGATAACAGTCGTCTGGTCTTTTCCGACTTCGACGCGATTGGCTTGCCCCAATTCGTTGGTAGTGACATGTTCCAGAGACAAGCCCACCTCTTCCGCGATGACGGTAGCGCCGGTAAGAATCGCAATATCCTCCAGCATGGATTTGCGCCGGTCACCGAAACCCGGTGCTTTAACCGCACAAACTTTCAGGGCGCCTCGAATATGGTTGACCACCAGCGTCGCGAGTGCATCGCCTTCGACGTCTTCAGCAATCACTAACAGCGCCTTATTGGCCTGAGTGACCTGCTCCAGTAGCGGAAGCAGATCGCGGATGCTGGAAATTCTCTTTTCATGCAGCAAGATGAAAGGGTTCTCGAGAACGGCGATCTGCTTTTCCAGGTTGGTGATGAAATAGGGTGACAAGTAGCCACGGTCGAACTGCAATCCCTCAACCAGTTCGAGTTCGTTCACCAGTCCCGATCCTTCCTCGACGGTAATCACCCCTTCCCGCCCGACTTTCTCCATTGCCTCGGCAATAAGATCGCCGATAACATGATCGCCGTTGGCGGAAATGCTGCCAACCTGGGCGATTTCCTTGCTGGTTGTACATGGTCTCGATTGCTGTTTCAGCGCGGTGACAGTCGCCTCGACTGCTTTGTCGATGCCGCGCTTGATCTCAATCGGGTTCATGCCGGCAGCCAGGTATTTCATGCCTTCCTTAACGATCGCCTGGGCCAGCACGATGGCAGTTGTCGTGCCATCACCGGCAGTCTCGGAGGTCTTGCTGGCGACCTCCCTGAGCATCTGCGCGCCCATGTTTTCAAACCTGTCCTTCAACTCGATTTGTTTGGCTACCGTCACCCCGGAGTTGGCAATGATCGGCGTCCCAAAAGGACGTTCAAGCACGACGAAACGGCCTTTGGGACCAAGTGTGACCTTGACTGCGTCGGCGAGAATATCGACGCCAGCACAGATCCGTGTGCGTGCAGCTTCATGAAACAGGATGTCCTTGGCTGGCATCTGATTTTCTCTCGGTTGGCTTCAGTTTGATCACTCAGCCTTCGATGACACCCATGACGTCCTGTTCATGCAGAACGAGCAGTTCTTCATCCCGTACCTTTACGGTTTGGCCGCCGTACTTGCCGAACAGGATCCTGTCGCCGACTTTGACTTGGAGGGGGAGAATGCTGCCATCTTTCAGTATCCTGCCATTGCCGACAGCGATGACCTCTCCCTGATCCGGCTTTTCCGTTGCAGTGTCGTGAATAACAATTCCGGAGGCAGTCCTGTGCTCGGGTTCCAGGCGCTTAACGAGAACACGGTCGTGTAGAGGACGAATTTTCATATCAGGAGGAGGCTTTTTGTATGGATTGCTTGAAGCGATCAACAGCCTCCGAAACGCCTGACTTCAGATCATTCCATTTGTCGCCCGTTGCGGACTTGAGCTCGTCGAGCTTTTGCGCTGCGGCCTTTTGTTCCTGCTCCAGATCCTGTATCTGCTGATCGATCTTATCCTTCGCCTCGCCGGTAAGCGTCTGCGCCTTGTTCTTGAGTTCCAACAGCTTGGTGTTGAGTTCATCCATTTCCTGTTGTGCCTTTCCTGCAAACTCATCGCGGGCCTGCTGCGCCTGATCTGCCTTGGCTCCACCGGCCTCCGTGGCCGATTTTTGAATATTTTCAGAACTCGCCGCGGGTGGCGCGGCCTGTTCTTTTTTTCCGCATGCGGACAGGGTTAAGGACAAACCCAATAACACCAGCATCAATAGACGATACATTTTTCGGACTCCTTTTATCAGGATTGTCAGAATTCACCTGCGCCTCGCCGCGTCACTTGAAACGGGAAGCGATCTGATCGAGCGCTTTTCGCATTTCGTCCCAGGCCTTTTCAGTGCCACCTTTCAGATCTTCCCATGCATCTTCCGTGCGCAGGCGCAGTTCCTGCATCTTCGTCTGGGCGGCGGCCCGCTTGCCGGCAAGAACCTCAAGCTGCTTTTCGTAATCGGCTCGAATTCCGGCCTTTGTTTCCAGGGCTTTGACTTTCAAGTCATCGAGTTTCGCGTCCCACTCCTTGAGTTGCGTCTCAAGCTTCTGCTGAAAATCCTGCTTCGCGGTCACTTGTGTTCCTTTAGCCTGCGCCGATGGTTGTTGCAGCATGCGGTCGATTTCCGCTTCTGCTTCAAGCCAGTCTTGCGCAGCGTCGCCCATGATAAAACTGCGGCCTTCGGCACGAAAATAGGCCGCCTCGGCGATCATGTGATAGCGTTCTTCAGGGGTAATGGAGATTTTTTTCTGTCCGCTCGCCGTATCCTTTTGGGATTTCATGGATGCAGTGGAATTTTTCTTGCTGGCGGATTTGGTTTTAACTTCGGGCATGATAACGACTCCTATGCCTTGACAGAATCGAAAGTAAAAACCTCTCTGCTACTTGTGGCGATGAGCAAAGAAGCGATGATTTTCTGCTATGGCGCGATTCGCAAGCACTGCGCCAGAAACGCCTGAATTTTCAAAATCGTGTGGCCGCGATCTGCGAATGGCCCCGCACAACGCCATCTTCGGGCTTGAACCAGCCCCCGGATTCAAGCTCGAACCCGTTGCGCCAGATTGTGTCAGAGAGATTTTGCCCGGTATCTAATCCAGCTTGATTGTGTGCCGCTTGGATTTTGTCACCTTGGGCATAGTCAGTTCCAAAACGCCATCCTTGAACGTCGCTTTTGACTTGTCTGGATCCACATCGTGGGGCAAGGCGATAGTGCGGGCAAAGGCGCCGCGTGAAATCTCGCAACGATAATAATTGCCTTTTTCTTCCTTCTCTTCGTGGCTGGATTTGCCCTTGAGGGTGACGGTATTTTCCGTCACGGAAATTTCCAGGTCTTTTTTGTCCACGCCAGGCACTTCGGCGCGGACCAGGATATCCTCGTCGTGATCGACAATGTCAACGCTGGGCATTTTGCCTTCGAACGGCAGCTCGAGTTCCTTCCATAATGGCCGCTCCCAGCGGAATGGACGCATCCAGCCACGCTGGAGAAAGCCTTCAAACAACCGGTCCATCTCCTCGAAAGGGTTCAAAGCACGCGCCGGCATTGCCTTTTGCAATTCTTTGCCTTTTTCAATAGTCCCTACTTCGATTTTGTTTGCTTCAGCCATGATTGTTTCTCCTGAATCGATAAGCTTGAAAACAGTTAAATGCAGCTGCCCTTCGGTTTATAGATGGCAAAATCACAATATTCAAGGCGTTTTTCAGGAGAGCCAAACCATGGAAATGTCCGTCATGCCCTGACTGGGAACGACTGGCCAAATTGATTCTTACTTGCCTTCCTGTTCCCCCACCGGTTCGGCATCGTGCGTCTGCGGATGCGCAGTTCGCAGCCATCCCGCCTCGCTATCCCAGAACACCGGCTTTTCGGTTTGCAGCATATGGAGCAGGTTGCGGTAGTCCTCTGAATTCAGGTTGGTCAGGCGGAACAACTCTGTCAGGCGAACTGAGCTGCGCAGGATGATCCGCCCACAGCCAGGTTTGTCCGGCTTGCCGGAGGGCATCCATTCCGCATAGTAGTTGCCGATATTGACGACAGCCATGACTTTCTCCTTTCGGTGTGTTGACAGAAGGCCGGGCACGGGTGCTTCGCCGCCGCCAGCAATGCCTGCAACGGATACAGCGAGCCTGGCGTACCTTGGCAGGTGGTCAATTGAAATATTCCCACCGCATTTAATCCAGTATAGAAGCTTCTGCATGAAAAGTTTTCGTAGAGATATCCAGCCCCCAAAGGCGAACATCGGCGGCCGGGTACATGAATTTCTTATTATTTTTGTTTCTCTTAACTATCCTTAACAATGCACATGTGGTCTTGGCAATGATTTTGGGTCGCCCTGCAGGGCGACCCAAAAATTCAGGAGAATCGCAATATGGCCATCATTGGGATCGACCTCGGCACTTCCAATTCCGCGGCTGCCGTATTACGCGGAGGACGACCCGTCATCATCCCCAGCGCCGAAGGTGTCAGCCTGGGCGGCAAGGCCTTCCCCAGTTATGTTGCAGTGACCGCCGATGGGCAGGTAGTGGTTGGCGAACCGGCGCGCCGTCAGGCGACATCGAATCCGGAAGGGACAGCCACCGCTTTCAAGCGCCGGATGGGGCGGCGCGAGAAGGTCCGCCTGCGCAATAACGAGTATTCGCCTGAGCAGCTGTCTGCTTTTCTCCTGCAAAAAATCAAGCGTGATGCCGAAGCCTTCCTGGGCGAGCCGGTAACCAGGGCGGTGGTCACTGTTCCTGCCTATTTCGATGACAATCAGCGCAATGCCACCAAGGATGCCTGTGGCATCGCCGGTATCGAGGTGGCGCGACTGGTGAACGAACCCACTGCAGCCGCACTCGCCTATGGGCTTGACCACCTGGGTCAGGAGCTGCGTATCACGGTGATCGATTTTGGCGGTGGCACGCTTGATGTCACCATCATGGAATTCGGCAAGGGTGTGTTTGAGGTCAAGAGCACTTCGGGCGATACCCAACTCGGCGGTACTGACATGAACCAGCGTATTTTCGAATACCTGGCCGACCGCTTCAGGACCGAATCCGGCATTGATGTGCGCGGCGATCGCAAAGCCGCGGCGCGCCTCCTCGAAGCCTCGGAAATGGCCAAGATCGAGCTCACTACCAGCACCACCACCCACATCAGCCTGCCGTACATTGCCTCGACAGCCGGGGAGCCACGCCATCTTGAACTGGATCTGACGCGCACTGATCTGGAGCGCGTGGTACGTTCCGTAATCGAGCGCTGTCGCGGTCCGGTTGAACAGGCGCTACACGATGCCGGCATCACGCCACGTGATGTCGATCGCATCGTTTTTGTCGGTGGACCGACGCGCATGCCAGCGGTGCGCACCTTCTTCGAGGACATGTTAGGCCGCAAGGCCGAAATGGGTGTCGATCCCATGGAATGCGTTGCCGCCGGCGCAGCGATACAGGCGGGTGTGCTGGCTGGCGAAGTGAGCGACATCGTGTTGGTAGACGTCACGCCGCTGACGCTAGGCGTCGAAACGCTGGGCGGGGTAGCCACCCCCCTGATCTCGCGCAATACCCCGGTGCCGGTGAAGAAAACCGAGATTTTCACCACTGCCGCCGACATGCAGGCCAGCGTCACCATCCATGTTTTTCAGGGCGAGCGTCCGATGGCGCCGGATAATACCAGCCTGGGCGAATTCAACCTTGACGGTCTGGCACCAGCGCCGCGCGGCATGCCGAAAATCGAGGTGACGTTCGACATCGACTCGAATGGCATCCTCAACGTTACCGCCAGGGACACCGCCACGGAAAGAACCCAGTCCATCCGCATTTCCGGCTCAACCCGGCTGTCCAATGATGAGAAGCAGCGCATGATCAAAGAAGCAGAACAATATGCCGATCAGGACAAGAAACGGCGCGAGGAAGCCGACAAGCTGAATGCGGCAGACTCCACCTGTTACCAGGCGGAAAAGGTACTCGCGGATTTTGGCGACAAACTCACCGCCGAACTCAAGGGGCGGATCGAGACCGCGTTGCGCGAGGTGAAAGAAGCACTTGCCAAGCGCGATGCCCAGCTTGCCACCGAGCGTGCGGAAGCATTGCAGAAAGTGCTGAAGGAAGCCGGTGCGGTGATTTATGCCCAGCAGCCCGGCGCCGGAGTGTATGCACAGACTCCCTATCCGGGGCCGAAAACGGGTGCAGGCGCTGCTGGCGAAGCCAGGCCTAGCGGATCCGGTCCGCGCGGCAGGGTGGTGGACGCGGAGTATAAGGAAGCAAAATAATAGAATAAAATTTAGCCACGGATTAACACGCGCATACCCACGCTTCATCCATGATGCTCCGTGGCTGAAAAAACTCAGGACTGATGATCATCGCAACTGCCCAACGCGATTACTATGAGGTGCTTGGCGTTCCGAAAGATGCCGAGCAGAAGGCGATCAAGGACGCCTTTCGCAAGCTTGCCTTGCAGTACCACCCTGATCGCAATAAGGCGCCAGGCGCCGAAGAACGCTTTAAGGAGATTGCCGAAGCCTATGCTGTGCTCTCTGATCCGAAGAAACGGAGCGAATACGATACACGGGGATTTGCAGGCGTAGCCGGGTTCAGCCGCGAAGACTTGTTCAGCGGCATCGATTTCGGCGACCTGTTCAGCGGCCTCGATTTGGGTTTCGGCGGTGGACTGTTCGACCATTTTTTTCATCGCAACAAGGCCGGACCGGAGCGCGGCGCCAACATCGAAGTGGAGCTGACTGTTCCGCTGGAGAAGGTTGCTTCCGGCGGCGCGGAGAAGGTGCGCCTGCCCTACCAGACAGCATGTTCGGCCTGTCATGGCAGCGGCGCGGCAGCAGGCACCCAACCCATCACTTGCAAGACATGCAACGGCACTGGCCAGCAAACCACCAGCCGCCGTGAAACCCGCGGCAAAAATAATGTTGTCATCCAGCAGATCACCACCTGTCCGGCCTGCGGCGGTCGGGGTGTCATTATTGACAAGCCGTGCCCGGATTGCGGCGGTACCGGCAAGACCGAACAAGAAGAAATACTGAGCGTCACGATTCCGGTCGGCGTTGAGGAAGGCATGGCCTTGCGTATACCGGAACGCGGCATGCCGAGCAGGGAACCGGGCGGAACAGCGGGTGACCTGTTCGTGGTGGTGCACAGCGCCGCCGATCCGCGCTTCGAGCGCGACGGTGCGGATCTTTGGCGCAGCGAAATGATCGCACTGACCGATGCAGTGCTCGGCACGAAGCTGAAGGTCCCTACCCTGGATCATCCTGCCGAGGTGACCATTCCACCGGGCACCCAGCCCGACGCCGTGCTGCGCGTTCGTGGCAAGGGGCTGCCGGAATTCGGTGGCAAGCATCATGGCGATCTTTACCTGCGCATCCAGGTGCACATCCCGGAACAGCTTTCGTCCGAGGAATTGGCTACTTACCAGAAGCTGCGTAATCTGGCTGGCGAACGCCGCAGTAGCTGGTGGCATCGATAATGATCATTGCTCGTGTCCAACCGCGCCACCTGGAGACTCTGGCAATGATCTGTCCGGCACCTCGTGATCCTGCTCTGCTCGAACGTCGCCAAACAGATTTGTCTTAATCATTCTGACTCCAGCATTTATCATTATGCACGGCGCACTTTCGCTGGCGCGAACAGGAAAAATGTCATGGCTAAATTCTATCCCGCAATTACCGAACAGCATCAGCTGTTTATTCGCAGCCAAAAGATTTTTTTTACTGCCACGGCACCCGCAGCCGGGCGCATCAACCTTTCACCCAAAGGCATGGACAGCCTGCGCGTGCTGAGCCCTGACCGGGTGGCGTACCTTGATCTCACCGGCAGCGGCAATGAGAGCGCCGCGCACCTGCTGGAAAACGGGCGCATGACCTTGATGTTTTGCAGCTTCGACGCCGACCCGCTGATCCTGCGGCTGTATGGACAGGGCCGCGCAGTGAAGCCGCGCGATGCCGATTGGGCGGCTTTGCGTGCGCATTTTCCCGCACTGCCGGCAGAACGTCAGATCATCGAGTTGAATGTGGATTCGGTGCAGACTTCGTGCGGCTACGCGGTGCCGCAATATGTTTACGCAGGGGAGCGTGACACGCTGGCACGCTGGGCGGAAAAGAAGGGCGCTGCCGGGCTGCTCGACTACTGGCGCGAGAAAAACCGCATGAGCATAGACGGCCTGCCCAGCGGGCTGCTGGGGGACTAATCCGGCGTGCTAAACTTGTGAAAGTCCAATCCTGTTTTCTGCTTTGAATCCATTATTACTCCCTCTGCTGCGTGTCTTGTCCGACGGTGAATTCCATTCCGGGGAAACGCTCGCGCAGCGCTTTGGCGTGTCGCGCGCCAGCGTGTGGAATGCGCTCCAGGCGGCACAGGATCACGGCACGGTGCTGCACAAGGTGCGGGGGCGCGGCTATCGTCTGCCCGCTGCGCCCGACTGGCTCGATGCAGGCGTGATTGAGGATGCGCTGGGCACGCACGCCGGGCGTTTTCACATCCGCGTGGCCGAGCATCTCGACTCGACCAATACCGAGCTGATGCGGGCAGCGGCAGACGATGCACCGCATCGCAGTTGTCTGGTGGCAGAGATGCAGCTCGCCGGGCGCGGCCGGCGCGGGCGCATGTGGCAGAGCGTGCTGGGCGGCAGTCTCGCCTGCTCGGTGCTGTGGCGTTTTGATACAGGCATTGCAGCGCTTTCCGGCTTGAGCCTGGCAGTGGGGGTGGCGCTGCTGCGTGCATTGCGCCAATTCGGCGCGGATGCGGTGCAACTCAAATGGCCGAACGATCTGCTCTGGCAGTACCGCAAGCTGGCCGGAATCCTGATTGAAGTGCAGGGCGATGTGATGGGACCGTCACTTGCGGTTATCGGCATTGGCATCAACCTGCAACTGCCAGCGTCGGTGCGCGCTGAAATCGACCAGTCGGTGACCGACCTGAATGAAGTGTGTGGCACACGCATCGAGCGCAACCAATTGCTGGCTGCGCTGCTGATTCACCTGGATGCCGTGATGCAGGATTTCGAGCAATCCGGACTCACCCAATTGCGCGCAGAATGGCTCGCCGCTCATGCTTACCAGGACAAGTCCGTACGCGTGCTGCTCGCCAATGGCAGCGAACAGCTCGGCACGGCCATTGGCTTGTCTGCAGACGGTGCGCTGCTGCTGCAAAGCGCAGACGGGCAGCAGCTGGCGCTCAATAGCGGTGAAGTCCATCTGACCCGCCGCATTTCGTGATACTGGCGATCGACGCGGGTAACACCCGCATTAAATGGGGATTCCATGACGGGCAGGCATGGCTGGCACACGGCCAATGCGCGCACCATGAAATAGACGAACTTGAGCGCGCGCTGGACAAGCTACCCAAGCCGCAACAAATCGTGTTCAGCAATGTCGCCGGAGAGCAACTGCAAGCCATGCTCGAACACAGCCTGGCGCGCTACGCGATCAGTGTGCAGCGAGTGGCTGCCCGCGCCAGCCAGTGCGGGGTAAGCAATGCTTACGCGGTGCCCGTGCAACTGGGCGCAGACCGCTGGGCTGCGCTGATCGGTGCCCATCACCTCGGCGCCCGCACCGCGCTGGTGGTCAACGCCGGCACGGCGATTACCATGGACGCGCTGCACCAAGGCGATTTCTTAGGCGGCATCATCCTGCCCGGCTACCACATGATGGGCAGCATGCTGCAGCAAGGCACCGCGGGACTGGCGAACGATTCGGGCAGCTTCAGCGCCTGGCCGGACAACACAGCGGATGCGCTGGAGAGCGGACGCATCCTGGCGATAACCGGTGCAGCAGGACTGCTCCGCGCACAACTGGCACAGCATGCCGGGAGTACGCCAGAGCTGATTGTCAGCGGAGGAGATGGCGCGCATCTTGCCACGCATCTTCCGCAACCGCTGCGGCTGGTGGAAAATCTGGTACTGGAAGGATTGCGCATCATCGCGCATGAGGAGCATCTGTGAGACTGCTGTTTCTGTTATTGCTGCTTGCCAATTTGGCCGTATTCGCCATGCTGCAATGGGGTGGCAGCATGACTGCGCGCAATCCCCATCCCGCACTGCACCCCGAGCGCATCGCGCTGGCTGGGGAGCCGCGTGCCATCCCATCCCCCAGGCCGCCGCCCGTGCATGCACCGCTACCGGCGCCACAGCCCGCGCCAGTATCCGCCTCAAAACCCGACACCAATGACAAACTCTGCATGACCTGGGGACCGGTTCCGCCGGCGCAGCTGGACAACGCCGTCGCCGCGCTGGATCAACTCAAGCTGGGCGACCGCCTCACGCGCCAGGCGCTGGGTACGCCGGGCGGCCCCTACTGGGTATATTACCCACCCCTGGCATCCAAGGCGGAGGCGGATAACAAGGCCGCGGAACTGGTCAGTCTGGGCGTGCATGACCTTGCCGTGGTACGCCCGGCTGGCAAGTGGCAGAATGCCATTTCGCTCGGGCTGTATGCCAAGCAGTCGATTGCCGAGGCGCGCGTGGCCGAACTACGCAAGAAAGGCATACAAGCGGTGCGTATCGAGGCGCGCGGCAAAACCACCAGCGTATTTGCGCTGCGCGACCTGAACGCTGCCGAGCAGGCAAAAATGGCGCAACTCCAGCAGACTTTTGCGAACACGCAACTCAAGCGCGTGGATTGCACGCAAAAAACCGATTGAATTAACGTAGCCAGTAGTCCAGCACAATCCCGGCGAAGACGGCCGCGCCCAGCCAGTTATTGTGCAGAAAAGCCTTGAAGCAACGCGCGCGGTCGCGGCCCCGGATCAATGTGTAATGGTAAACAGCTATGGCCGCTGCCACACCCAGTCCCGCGTCGAACCATATCCCCCTGCCCTGACGCCAGCCTGCATACGCAAGCAACACCAAAGCCGCGGCATAGCACAGCATCACCGCCGCCACATCGAAACGGCCAAACGTCAGTGCTGAAGTCTTGATGCCGATTTTCATGTCGTCGTCGCGATCCACCATGGCGTACTCGGTGTCGTAGGCAATCGCCCAGAAGATATTCGCCACCAGCAGCAGCCAGGCTTCCAGCGGCACGCTGTTGAGCTGTGCGGCATAGGCCATGGGAATACCAAAGCCAAAAGCGATGCCAAGATAGGCTTGCGGAATGGCGAAAAAGCGCTTGGTGAAGGGATAGCTGGCTGCCAGGAACAGCGCCGGCACGGACAACATCATCACCAGCCGGTTGAGTGGCAGGATCAGCAAAAAAGCCAGCGCGGACAGAACGGCAGCAAGCAGCAGCGCCTCCTTGCCACCCACCTTTCCCGCCGCCAGCGGGCGGTCTTTGGTGCGCGCCACGTGGGCGTCGAAATCGCGGTCAGCATAGTCATTGACGACGCAGCCGGCGGAACGCATCAGCACCGTGCCCAGCACAAAAATCCACAGCACCATCCATTCCGGGTGTCCCGCCGATGCGAACCACAGCCCCCACAGAGTGGGCCACAGCAGCAGCAGAATGCCGATCGGCTTATCCAGGCGCATCAGTTTTTCGTACAGGCTCAAGCGTTGCGCCAGCGTCATGACAGCTCCAGAAGCGTAGGTAAAAAAACTTCGGTGACCAGAATGCGGCGGCCACGCAATCCAAACAGCGAGCGCCGCGCCCACAGATACGGCGGGCGCTGGTCAAGCTGTGCGCAGGCACGCTGGTACAAGGGATGGCGTGCGTTGAGACGTTTGAATGCGAGGGACGCGCGGTGCACGCACGGATTGGCGAACAGTGCTGCGCCCAGCGGCCGGTTACCCAGCTTGCCGAGCTTCGTCCAGGCGCCGCTCAAACTGCTGTGCGGTAACACGCTATGGGCGAATACCACCGGGGTATCGTGGCAATACAGAAATACTTCGCGCAGTAACGCCATGGGTGTCGCGCCCAGTCCACACATCGCCGCCTCGTCCAGACCCGCCCGGCCGGAATGCTGGTGCAGATGACGCACACTGAACCGTGGGCAATGCTCGATAATACGGCGTGTAAGCGAACCTTGATCGGTAAGCCAGCTGCGCGCGGCGCCGTGAACGCCAATCAGCTGGGTGCGCCAGGAAGATGAATTGCACAGGCCGGACATGGTGGGTGATGGTTAAGCAAACCGCGCCATTATGCCACGTAGCCTGCGCCCGATTGAACCTGGAAAAGCAATCAACCACGGAGCCATTGACTTGACAAGTATGGTTGCAACTCAGCGGTTGTTCAATAACAACGCCATGTCCTTGTAATCAGCCAGACTGGCCGTCTCAAAACTGGAGAAGCCGGTATTCCTGAAGTAACTTTGTGCTTCCTTATCCTTGTCGGCGCGCACCAGCGCCTGCGCTACTGCTTGCTTGATTGCGCCCGGCAGGTCTCCGCGCACGGCGAAAGTGAGGTGTGGCACGCCCTTGCTCTGCATGATGAGGTTGAGATCCATGCCGTTGTTGTTCCACAGGGTCAATACCCCGGTATTGGCTACGCCGATGTCGATCAGCTTGTACTTGAATGCAGTCGCAATGCCATCCACGTCATGATAATAAGCCACGCTTTTGAAGTATTTTGCCGGGTCAATATGCTTGCTGCGCAACTCTGCCAGTGCCAGCTGGGTGACCATGGAATCCTCGTCGGTAAAACCGATGCGCTTGCCTTTCATGTCTTCCGGAAAGGCAATGCCGCTGGACGACAGCGCCATGAAACCCGCAGATATCTGCCCTGGAATTTTAGCGATCGGCTCATAGCCGGCCAGCTTGTTGGCCTGCATGATCATGGAAGGTGGCGCAAACATGAAGGCGAATTTTTTTTGTTGGGCTTCTGCCAGATATTTGTCGTAGTTGCGCACCGTTTCGACTTTGACCGGGCGTTTCAGCTCACGACTGAGATAACTGGTCAGCCCATGGAATTCCTCCGCCACGACGATGGGACTGCGGTTGTAGTCCTGTATTCCGAGAAACAGCGTTTCCACTGCCATGCCCGGCCTCGCCATCAGCATGCCGAGTAATATCAAACCCTGCCATAGTCGCATGTTCATCTACACTCTCCCGTTTATTAACGGAGCTTATGATTGCGCCGTATAAAAATTAACGACATCTGCCGAAAAAACTGTCTGGTACATTACAACTAATCAGGTTTTAACATAATCCTGACGTCCGCCCAACCAGCGCAACACATGGTTCTGTGCCGCCGGCCCATCATGAATGAGCAGCCATTCGGCGGCAGCACGCGCTTGTTCGAGTATATCGGCATCCGTCTCGATATCGGCAAAGCGCAGCATGGGTGCACCTGACTGGCGTGCGCCAAGGAATTCGCCCGGACCGCGCAGGCGCAAATCCTCGCGGGCGATGACGAAGCCGTCGGTGTTCTCGAAAATCACCTTGAGCCGGGCCCGCGCTGTTTCTGACAACGGCTGCTGATAGAGCAGGATGCACGCGCTTTGCGTACTACCGCGCCCGACCCGGCCGCGTAACTGGTGCAGTTGTGCCAATCCCATGCGTTCGGCGTGTTCGATCACCATCAGCGAAGCGCGCGGCACGTCTACGCCAACCTCAATTACCGTAGTCGCCACCAGCAATTGCAGATCACCCCGTTTGAAACCGGCCATCACCCCGGCCTTGTCGCGGCCGTTCATGCGCCCGTGTACCAGGCCGATATTGAGCTCGGGCAACGCAGACGCGAGTACTGCGTGGGTATCCAGCGCGGTCTGCAACTGCAGTTTCTCCGACTCTTCAATCAACGGACACACCCAGTAGACTTGCTCCCCCGCGCAGCAACGTTCGCGCACCAGTTCAATCACCTGTTCACGCCGGCTGTCGGCCAGAAGCTTGGTCGCCACCGGGCTGCGTCCCGGCGGCAGTTCGTCTATCACCGACACATCGAGATCGGCGTAATAGCTCATGGAGAGCGTGCGCGGGATCGGGGTGGCGCTCATCATCAGCTGATGCGGCTGGCCGCCCTTCTGGCGCAGCGCCAGACGCTGGGCAACGCCAAATCGGTGCTGCTCGTCAATGATGGCGAGCCCCAGATTGGCAAATTCAACCTGCTCCTGGAACAGCGCGTGAGTGCCCGCCGCAAGCTGCGCCTCTCCCGACACCAGCCGCGCCACTGCTGCCTGTTTGTCTTTTTTGGACAGGCTCCCCGCCAGCCATGCCACCTCGATGCCCAGCGGCGCAAACCATTGCGTGAGCTTGTGATAATGCTGCTCGGCGAGAATTTCAGTCGGCGCCATGAACGCAGCCTGGTAGCCATGCCCGATGGCCTGTGCTGCGGCGAGCGCGGCAACCACCGTCTTGCCGCTGCCCACATCGCCCTGCAGCAAGCGCTGCATGGGGTGGCACACGGCAAGGTCGGTACGAATTTCATGCCATACGCGCCGCTGGGCACCAGTGAGCCGGAATGGCAGGGCATGCTCCAGTTGCGCCACCAGCGCCACCTCATCCGTCAGCATGGGTGCGCCCTGTGCACGCCGGGCGTTGCGCGCCAGGCGCAGCGACAATTGCTGCGCCAGCAGCTCGTCGAACTTGATGCGCCGCCATGCCGGATGGGTACGATATTCGAGCTGGACAGTGGGAATATCGGGAGGGGGATGATGCAGGGTATGCACGCTACCGGCAAAATCAGGCAGGTGATAACGGCTGCGCAGCGTGTCCGGCAAGGTATCGGCCAAATTCACCTGTAACAGCGCTGCGGCGATGTGCTTGCGCAGCAAGGTTTGCGAAATACCAGCAGCCGCAGGGTAAATCGGCGTGAGGCTGTCCGGCAACGGCGCTTCGGCACTCACCACGCGGTAGCGCGGATGCACCATCTCCAATCCCCAGAAACCGCCGCGCACTTCGCCCAATGCACGGATCAGATTGCCCTCGGCAAACTGTTTGGCCTGGCTGCCGTAAAAATTGATGAAACGCAGGCCGATCTCGCCGCCACTGTCGTCACGAATGCGCGCAATCAGCGCCCGGCGCGGCTTGTACTGGGCCTCGCAATGGGTAACCACGCCCTGCACCTGGGTGGCTCGGCCCGGCAGGGCATCGGCAATGGCAGTGATGCGGGTTTCATCTTCGTAGCGCAGCGGCAGGTGCAGGATCAAATCCGCCGCGCTATGCAATCCCAGCTTGGCGAACACCGGAGGCAGCGCGCTAAGCGCCGCGACGGGCTTGGCGCGCCGCGCCGGTTTGGGCAACGCAGCCAATCAGTCCAGCACCATTACCCCGTCGGCCTCGACATCGGCGCCGCGCGGCAGTGCCGCCACCCCCACCGCGGCGCGCGCCGGGTAGGGTTCGTTGAAATATTCAGCCATGATCTGGTTCACCTTGGCGAAGTGGCTCAGATCGGTGAGAAACACATTCAGCTTGACCACATCAGCCAGACTGCCGCCAGCGGCCTCGGCCACTGCCTGCAGATTCTGAAACACGCGGTGAATCTGCGCCTCCGTGCTCTCGACCATCTGCATGGTGGCGGGATCGAGGCCAATCTGGCCGGACAGATAGACCGTATTGCCGACTTTCACCGCCTGCGAGTAGGTGCCAATCGCGGCGGGTGCGGCGTCGGTGCGGATGATGTGTTTGCTCATGAGCGTTCCTGTTGGATTTGAATTTTGGTGACTGCCTACCCGCAAAACTACTGCGTCTGCACGCGTCCATCCTTGCGGTTTTTCACGCGCATGATGCGCACTACTTCGGGCAGAACCCGCAAGCTGCGCATGATGCGCGCCAGGTGCATGCGCTGTTCCACCTGCAAAGTGAAATAGATGGTGGTGTACTGGCTGCCGTCCTCTTCCTCCATCGCCACATTGTCGATGTTGGAGCCTTCGTCAGCGATAACCGCCGCCAATTTGGCCAGCACGCCGCGCTGGTTGAGCACGATGAGCTTGATGTTGACGTCGAACATTTTAGTCAGCCCCGGCTCCCACTCAACGTCCAGCCATTTGTCCGGATCGTCGCGGTAGTGCTTGATGGAGGGGCAATCATGGGTATGGATCACCAAGCCCTGGTCGGACTTGATGAAACCGATAATGGGGTCACCCGGTATCGGATGGCAACATTTGGCCAGCTGCACCGCTACCCCTTCGGAGCCGCGGATAGCGATGGCCCCATGGGGGCGCTGCACCGGCTGGCCGCTTTCCTGCGCCAGCAGCTGGCGTGCCACCACCACGTTAAGGCGCTTGCCCAGACCGATATCGGTGAGGACTTCCACGCGCTCCTTGCCGGTTTCCTTGTACAGACGCTCCCAGCAACTGGCCTGGATTTTACTCGGGTCGGCCCCCAGCGCGCGCAGCGCCTGATCGAGCAGACGCTCGCCGAGCTGGGCCGATTCTTCGGCGTGCATGGTACGCAGATAGTGGCGAATATGCGCACGCGCTTTGCCGGATACCACAAAATTGATCCACGCAGGGTTGGGCCAGGCATTGGGTGAAGTCAACACCTCCACCTGGTCGCCGTTGCGCAGCTGGATACGCATCGGCATCAGTTCGCCATTTACCTTGACCGCCGTGCAATGATTACCGACATCGGTGTGCACGGCGTAGGCAAAATCCACCGCCGTGGCGCCGCGCGGCAGCGAGAGTATCTTGCCCTTGGGGGTGAATACATACACCTCATCCGGGAACAGATCCACCTTGATGTGCTCCAGAAATTCTGCCGAGTCACCGCTGCCTTCCTGGATTTCCAGCAGCGACTGCAGCCACTGGTGGGTTTTTTGCTGCACCTCGTTGATGCTGGTGTCGCTGCTCTTGTACAGCCAGTGCGAGGCCACGCCCGCCTCCGCCAGCTTGTGCATTTCCTGGGTGCGAATCTGGATCTCGATAGGGGTGCCGAACGGGCCGAACAGCGTGGTATGCAGCGACTGGTAGCCGTTGGCCTTGGGAATGGCAATATAGTCCTTGAATTTGCCGGGGATGGGCTTGTACAGACTATGCATGCAGCCCAGCGCCAGATAGCAGGCCGGAATATCGTCGACCAGCACGCGAAAGCCGTAGATGTCGAATACCTCGGAAAATGCCAGGGATTTTTCCTGCATTTTCTTGTAGATGCTATACAGATGCTTCTCGCGCCCGCTGACCAGGGCATGGATATTGGCGCCGGCGAGCTTGCCCTGGATCGCCTCGCGCACTTTTTCCACTACTTCCTTGCGGTTGCCGCGCGCAGCCTTGACCGCCTTGGCCAGCACGCGGTAACGGTTGGGGTGGAGGTTTTGAAAGCACAGATCTTCCAGTTCCTGGTAGATGCTGTTGAGCCCGAGCCGGTTGGCAATCGGGGCGTAGATGTCGAGCGTTTCCTGGGCGATGCGGCGCCGCTTTTCAGCAGCCATCGACCCCAGCGTGCGCATGTTGTGCAGGCGGTCAGCCAGCTTGATGAGTATGACGCGCACATCGCGCGCCATGGCCAGCAGCATTTTGCGGAAGTTTTCTGCCTGCGCGTGTTCCTCGGTCTGGAACTCCATCTTATCCAGCTTGGACACGCCATCCACCAGTTCCGCCACGGATTTACCGAAGCGCGCGCTGATTTCGTCCTTGGTGGTGGGCGTGTCTTCCACCACATCGTGCAACAACGCGGCCATCAAGGCCTGCGGGTCGAGATGCCACTGCGCCAGTATCCCCGTTACCGCAACCGGGTGGTGGATATACGCCTCGCCGCTCTTGCGGAACTGACCGCTGTGCGCGGCACGGCTGTATTCGAACGCAGCAGTGACCTGGCGGATGTCGTCAGGCTTGAGGTAGGCCAGCTCTGCGCCAATTTCCTCGAGTTCCGGCATGGGCAGAAGTGATCAGGCACGCCCGCGATTGAGGATTTCCCTGCCTACTTTGCCGGCAGCGATTTCCTTCAATGCCACCACGGTAGGCTTGTCGCGCCCGGCTTCGACCAGCGGCGTATGGCCATTGGCAATCTGACGCGCGCGAATGGTGGCGACCAGGGTCAATTCAAAACGGTTGGTGATGTTGTTGATGCAATCGTCAACGGTAATACGCGCCATGGTGAAATCCTCAAGGGTTGAATTGGTGAAACAGGGACGCATATCGCGCCAGTTGCCGGGTGACCTGCAAACGCCGGGTACGAAACAGCGCACACAGGTCCGCCACTGCCTCGGCAAAATCGTCATTGATAATAACATAGTCAAACTCGCTGACATGGCTGATATCCTCGCGCGCTGCGGCCATGCGCCGCGCGATCACCTCGGCGCTGTCCTGGCCGCGTCCGGTCAGGCGCTGGTGCAGGGCCTCCAGCGAAGGCGGCACGATAAACACGCCGATCGCCTCGGCGAACAGGCGCCGCACCTGGGCTGCGCCCTGCCAGTCTATCTCCAGCAGAATATCGTCGCCCGCCGCCATCGCCTCGCGTATCCAGCGCTCCGATGTGCCGTAATAGTTTCCGTACACTTCGGCGCTCTCCAGAAACTCACCAGCCTCGAGCAGGGCGATGAATTTTTCCTTGCTGACAAAATGATAGTCGCGCCCATCCACCTCGCCGGGGCGCGGTGCGCGCGTGGTGTAAGAGATGGACAGGCGCACCTGCCCATCGCGTGCCAGCAATTCGCGCACCAGACTGGTTTTGCCTGCCCCTGAAGGCGCGGCGACAACAAACAGACTTCCCGGGATCATCTCCACTCCTTATTCCAGATTTTGTACCTGCTCGCGCATCTGCTCGATCAGCACCTTGAGCTCCATTGCCACCTGGGTGGTCTCCACGCTCACCGACTTGGAACCTAGCGTATTGGCCTCGCGGTTCAGCTCCTGCATGAGGAAATCCAGGCGTTTGCCGGCCGCACCGCCCGCGTCGAGAATACGCCGCACCTCTCGAATGTGCACACCGAGGCGCGACAGCTCTTCGTCCACATCTATTTTCTGTGCGAACAGCGCGATTTCCTGACGGATGCGTTCATCATCCGCGCTGCCCAGCGCCTCGATAAAGCGCTGCGCCAGCTTGTCCTGGTAAACGCGCACCAGTTCCGGCAGGCGCGGAGCAACGCGGGCGATGTGCGCCTCCATCTGCGCCGCACGCTCCAGCAGGTGCGCACGCAGCTTGGCACCTTCACGCTGACGGCTGGCAATAAACTCGACCAGCACCGTGTCGAGCAGTTGCAGGCAGGGCTGGGTCAGATCCTGGCTGGCCACCGGGTCATCCAGCATACCCGGCCAGCGCAGTACCTCGGCCACACTCATTTGCAGCGCACCCGGCATATGCCGGGTTACCACCTCGCCCAGTCCGTTCAGGCGCTCCAGCAAGACCAGATTCAACTGTAATTCGCGATCTGCACCCGCGCTGCTGCCCAGTGTCACACGGCATTCCAGCTTGCCGCGCTGGACATGCTGGGCGATGCGCTCGCGCAACTGCGGCTCGATGGCCCGGAATTCGTCGCCGCAGCGGAAATGGATTTCCAGATAGCGCGAGTTCACCGAGCGCAGATCCAGGCTCAGATGCAGTCCGGCGTAGTGCACAGACCCCGCCGCGTAACCTGTCATGCTTGATATCATTTGGGTACCCACTAAACTTTCTTTACTTTGTTGCCGTTAATCGCACACAATTCGGTTCAAAACTTCGGCGGGATGCGCCATTAAACCAATACAACAAACCCGCATGGTACATCGCTGATTCATGGCTGCTCAACCCAACTACGCTCTGCCCAATGGCTATCTGCTGATGGACTACCGCATCGTGCGCAAAATCGGCGGCGGAGGTTTCAGTCTGGTTTATCTGGCCTACGACAGCAATGACCAGCCTGTGGCAATCAAGGAGTACATGCCCGGCAGCCTGGTCAAACGCGGCGAAAACGACCAGGTCGAACCCATCACCCAGGAAAATGCCAACGCCTTCCGCTATGGCATGAAATGTTTTTTTGAGGAAGGCCGCTCGCTGGCGCGCATTCTTCATCCCAACGTGGTACGTGTGGAGAATTTTTTCCGCGCCAATGACACCGTATACATGGTGATGCGCTACGAACGCGGTAAAACCCTGCAGGATCACATCCGCGCGCATCGCGGCGAAGTGCGCGAAGGCTTCATTCGGCGCGTGTTTGCCGAGTTGCTCAACGGCCTGCGCGAGGTGCATACCCAAAAGCTGCTGCACCTGGACATCAAACCCTCCAACATCTATATCCGCATGGACGGCTCACCAGTGCTGATTGATTTCGGTGCCGCACGTCAGACACTTACCCTCGATCAGCCCAAGCTGGCACCGATGTATACGCCAGGTTTTGCAGCGCCGGAACAGTACACCGACCAGACCATGCTGGGGCCGTGGACCGACATCTACAGCGTGGGCGCCAGCCTGTATGCGTGTCTGGCCGGATTTGCACCCCAGGCAGCCGACGCGCGCCTGATCAGCGACAAACTGGCCGCCGCGCGCTCGACCTGGACAGACGATTACTCCGAGAGTCTGCTGGAAATCATAGATGGCTGTCTCCAGCTGGACTACATGGCGCGTCCGCAAAGCGTTTTCACCCTGCAAAAAGCACTACTGGATCCTCCCCCACCGCTCAGCAAAAAGCGCAAAATAATGGCTAGCCTGCGCAAGACACTCAACCGCGAAATTTTCTGATTCTGGTGTAAGGGTAACAGCATGCGTTTTTCCATCTATCAGGCAAGCCGTCAGGGTGGCCGTAACTATAATCAGGATCGGGTTGCCTATTCCTACAGCCGCGATGCCCTGCTGATGGTGGTCGCCGACGGCATGGGCGGCCATTCGCATGGCGAGCTGGCGGCACAGATTACCGTTCAGACCCTCGCGGAAACCTTCCAGCGCAATGCCCGTCCCAAGCTCAATGACCCGGCTGCATTCCTGCACGGCGCACTGGAACGCGCGCACCAGGCCATCAACGACCACTCGCGCGCACATAATCTGCCCGAAATACCGCATACCACCTGCGTGGCTTGTGTACTCCAGGATGACACTGCCTGGTGGGCGCATGCGGGCGATTCCCGGCTCTATCTCTATGGCGACAACGGCCTGGTGACGCGCACCCGCGATCACTCCACCGTGCAACAATTATGCGATGACGGTTTCATCACCCAGGAAGAGATGAAAATCCACCCCGACCGCAACAAAATTTACAACTGCCTGGGCGGACACATGCCACCCAAGGTGGAAGTCTCGCGCCCCATACCGCTATCCGAGCACGACATCATCCTGCTCTGCACCGACGGCCTGTGGGGGGCACTCACCGAAGAGCAGATCGCCGCCACGCTGCGCGCTTTCCCTCTGGCACGTGCAGTCGAATTTTTGATGGATCACGCAGAGCTGCGCGCTGGCCATACCGGTGATAACCTGTCTGCGGTTGCCATGACCTGGGGCGCGCTGGGCGAACCCGGCAGCCAGTCGGTGTCCACCCTGTCCATGCCGGTCAATACCTTCACCACCAAGATGGACGACTTCCCTGCGGCACCGTCTGATCTGGCCGAAGACGAGGTCGAGCGCGCCATTGCCGAAATCCAGAACGCCATCAAAAAATACTCGGGAAAATAAACAATGAACGTCAGTCGTCCCAGCCAACGCCGCCCCGATCAGTTACGCAACATTCAATTCACCCGCCACTACACCAAACACGCAGAAGGCGCGGTACTGGTCGAGTGCGGCGATACCAAGGTGATTTGCACCGCCAGCGTAGTGGAAAAAGTCCCTGCCTTTCTGAAAGGCAAAAACCAGGGCTGGCTGACCGCCGAATACGGCATGCTGCCGCGTTCAACCGGCAGCCGCATGGACCGCGAAGCAGCACGCGGCAAACAATCCGGCCGCACCCAGGAAATCCAGCGTCTGATCGGGCGCTCTCTGCGCGCTGCGGTGGATCTGGACAAGCTCGGCGAGCGCACCCTGCACATAGACTGCGACGTCATCCAGGCTGACGGCGGCACACGCACCGCCTCCATCACCGGGGCCTTCGTTGCCGTGCACGATGCCATTGGCACGCTGCTGGCGCGCAACCTGCTCACCGAATCGCCAATCCGCGATTTTGTTGCAGCCATTTCGGTCGGCATCTACCAGGGCGTACCCGTGCTCGACCTCGACTATCTGGAAGATTCCGGCTGCGATACCGACATGAACGTGGTCATGACCGGGCGCGGCGGGCTGATTGAAGTACAAGCTACCGCCGAAGGCGAAACTTATTCGCGCGCTGAATTGAACGCACTGCTGGATCTGGCCGACAGCGGCATCCGTCAGCTGATCGCGTTGCAAAAGCAGGCGCTGGAGATATAGCGTCACTCACGATCCGCGAGCCGGAATGGCAACGCATCTGTTCGGAATGGATAACATGCAAAAACTCGTCATCGCCAGCAACAACCCCGGCAAACTGCGCGAAATCAGCCGCATTATCGCCCCGCTGGGATTCGAAGCCGTGCCGCAATCCGCCTATGACGTGCCGGAGGCGGAAGAACCTTTTGTCACTTTTGTCGAGAACTGCATCGCCAAGGCACGCCACGCCGCATACCTCACCGGCCTGCCGGCGCTGGCTGACGACTCCGGCATCTGCGTGGATGCCCTTGGGGGTGCGCCCGGCGTGTATTCCGCGCGCTACGCCGGCGAACCCAAATCCGACCAGCGCAATAATGAAAAACTGATTGCTGCGCTCGCCGGACAGAGCAACCGTCGCGCTCACTATTACTGCGTCATCGTCTACCTGCGCCACGCCGACGATCCGCAACCGCTGATTGCCGAAGGCAGCTGGCACGGTGAAATCATCGACACCCCGCGCGGCGAGAGTGGTTTCGGTTATGACCCTTACTTTTTAGTGCCTGAACTGGGCAAGACCGGTGCCGAACTGACGCCGGACGAGAAAAATGCGATCAGTCACCGCGGCAAGGCGCTGCTACAACTGGTGGACAAACTGCGCGCCGGTCAGTAACACAGTTCATCAGCGGACAATCACGCTTCTAAATCAGTCAACTCGTTCAAGTCAAACCCCCACTGCTGCGAGTCTTCCAGGTTGGCGATACTGTCCGTCGATTTCGACAAATCAACCAGTTCCGACTTGATACGCAAATTCGAACGGGTGGAGAAAAACACCTTGACCACCGGCGTGAGCAAGCCCTTTTCGGTCTGCTCCATCACCACGCCCAGGCGCCCTGATTTAAGCTTCACCAGCGTACCTGCGGGATAGATACCTACTGTTTTGACGAACGCGCGGAAAACAGTCTCGTCAAAGCGGCCATCTTTCCATTCGGTCATTTTGCGGATGGCTTCACCCGGCGCCCAACCCGCCTTGTAGCACCGGTTCGAAGTGATGGCATCGTACACATCGCACACTGCACCCATACGTGCGTACAGGCTCAGCGCCTCACCGGAGAGCCGGTCAGGATAGCCTGTCCCGACGACGGTCTCGTGATGATGCAAACACACGTCCAACGTCATATCGCTCACATCGGGACAGCTCCTGAGCAACTCCCAGCCCTTTTTCGGGTGTGCCTTGACGATAGTAAACTCTTCATCCGTCAGGCGTCCTGGCTTGTTTAATATGCTACTTGGAATGGCCATCTTGCCCACGTCATGTAACAAGCCCGCCATCCCGACTTCATTCAAAATGGCGCCTTCCAAGCCTAACTGGCGGCCCAGGGCAATCATCAAGGCACACACGGCGACCGAGTGCAAATAAGTGTAATTATCGGCATTCTTCAGGCGCGCGAGGCTGAGCAACGCATCCGAATTACGCGCAATCGACTGGTTGATCTCCTCTACCAGAGTAACCACCTGCTCCACCTTGATGGCATTTCCCATGCGTGCTTCGCCGAACATGGAGACCACAGCCTGCGCAGCTTTGGCGTGTATCTTCCTGGCGCGCACCAGTTCATCCTGTAGAGCAGCACGCGGTAGGGCTTTTTCTTTTGTACTCTTGGCTACCAGCTGAAACGTGTTTTCTACGAGCGCATTGGCTGTATCGGTAGTGACTGTATGGACAATCGCTTCTACATCCAGCCCCTTGCTGATGTCGATCCATACCTCCTTCACACCACACTGCATGAGGGTATTGAAATCCGCTTGATCGGAGAGCTTGAACGATTTCTTCCAGAACGGATGATCCATCCAGCTACCGCAGATTTCGTGAATGAACATCCCCAGGCGCACATCTCGTATATTTATTTTTTTCCGCATAATCGATTATCGGCAAAACTTTGGCTGGCTTTAAATAATGTGGAATAAATGCACAGTCTAGCGTTTCGCTGTCCTATAAATCCACTCTGCACCCGACAGTCGTGGCCTCATCCCGCATCGGCGGTACAATTCCGCCCATGACCGTCCTGCCGCTTGAATTCCGCCTCGCCGCGCTGCCACCGCTGGCGCTGTATATCCATATTCCATGGTGCATAAAAAAATGTCCGTATTGCGACTTCAATTCGCATACGGCGCGCGACGCATTGCCGGAGGCGCGTTATATCGAGGCGCTCACGCGCGATCTGGAATCGGCGCTGCCGCTGATCTGGGGACGCGGCATCCACTCCATTTTCTTCGGCGGCGGCACGCCCAGCCTGTTTTCTGCTGCGGGGATCGACGCTATCCTCAGCATGGTGCGCACGCTGACCAGACTCGATCACTTTGCCGAGATCACGCTGGAAGCCAACCCCGGTACGGTGGAAGCAGAGAAATTCGCGGGCTTCAAGGCGGCGGGGGTGAACCGCCTGTCGCTGGGCGTCCAGAGTTTCAACCCCGGCCACTTGCGCGCGCTAGGGCGTATCCATGACGACCGGGAAGCGCATCGCGCGGTGGAGATTGCCGCATCCACGTTCGATAATTTCAACCTCGATTTGATGTACGCGCTGCCCGGGCAAACCCTGCAGCAGGCGCAGCACGATGTGGATACGGCGCTGAGCTACGCGCCGCCGCACCTGTCGTGCTACCACCTCACGCTGGAACCGAACACACCGTTTCACGCCGCGCCGCCGCCGTTGCCGGACGACGATCTGTCGGCCGACATGCAGATGATGGTGGAAGCCACCCTGGCCAGTGCGGGCTATCAGCATTACGAAACCTCCGCCTTCGCCCGGCCGCGGCGCCAGTGCCGGCACAACCTGAATTACTGGCAATTTGGCGACTATCTCGGCATCGGCGCAGGAGCGCACGGCAAACTGTCGTTCCACGACCGCATCATCCGCCAGATGCGCCACAAGCACCCGCGCGAATATATGGAACACGCGCTGGCGGGCAATCCGATACAGAGCGCGCAGGAGGTCGCGCGCGCCGATCTGCCGTTTGAATTCATGATGAATGCGCTGCGCCTGACCGAGGGCTTTGACACGGCGCTGTTCACCGAACGCACCGGGCTGCCGATTACCGCCGCGCAGACCGCACTGGATGAGGCGGAACGGCGCGGGCTGATCGTTCGCGACCACTTGCGCATCGCGCCGACGCAGACCGGGCGGCGTTTTCTCAACGACCTGCTGGGATTGTTTCTGCCATGAACCCCGCGGTGACGCCACTGCAAACCGGGCTGCTGATCGCCACGCTGGGCGTGCTGGCATGGTCGGGGATTCATCCCTACGATTATTTCACCTGGCTGCTGGAAGTGGCGCCGGTGCTGATTGCGCTGCCGCTGCTGATTGCCACACGCAAGACTTTCCCGCTCACGCCGCTGGTCTACGTGCTGATTGCGTTGCATTGCGCGATCCTGATGGTGGGCGGCCATTACACCTACGCGCAGGTGCCGCTGTTCAACTGGCTGCGCGAGACTTTTGATCTCGCGCGCAATCACTATGACCGCGTCGGGCATTTTGCGCAGGGTCTGGTGCCGGCGCTGGTGGCGCGGGAAATCCTGCTGCGGCGCACGCCGTTGCAACGCGGCAAGATGCTGTTTTTTCTGGTGGTGTGCGTGTGCCTGGCCATCAGCGCGACCTATGAAATGATTGAGTGGGGCGTGGCTGAAGCCAGCGGCAGCAATGCGGTGGCCTTTCTCGCCACCCAGGGCGATATATGGGACACGCAAAAGGATATAGCCTGGGCGCTGCTGGGCAGCGTCCTGGGACAGCTGGGGCTGGCGCGCCTGCATGACCGCCAGCTGCGCGCCTTGACAGGCACATACCGGTCGGTATGATGCGTCCAATGAGCAGCGTTGAACCTGCCTTCCAGGTACGGCTGGGGGGTGGCAGGCCGCATGCGTCAATGCGCTGCAGCGCGCACAAAATAACGGTGTAATCCGTGCCGACACGGATTGTGCGGCAGCCAGCTCATTTACCATATCCACACGCTGAAAGCCTGACACCATGACCGATCCCGTCCACCGCCCACGCACCCTTGCACCGCCACCACTGGTCTATGCCGTCGGGCTGATCGCGTCGTGGTGGCTGGAGCAGCGCTTCCCGCTGGGTTTCGGCGTTACCCCGCTATTGCATACGCTGGGCTGGGCCGCCGTGGGGCTGGGCGGCGCACTGATGCTGTGGGCGGCGTTCACCATCTGGCGCCATCACACCACGGTGAATCCCTACAAAGGCGCATCCGAACTGGTGACCAGCGGGCCTTTTGCCTTCTCGCGCAACCCGATTTATCTCGCCGACGTGATGATCTATCTAAGTGTGATGCTGCTCATCGGCAGCTTTTGGCCGCTGGTATTCGCGCCGCTGGTGTGGGTCATCATGCGCTATGGCGTGATCGCCCACGAAGAAGCCCACCTGCGCGCCAAATTCGGCGCGCCCTATAACGACTACTGCGCCCGTGTGCGGCGCTGGATTTAACGACACCGCCATGCGCGCCATTTTCTTCGCCCCACTGTTGCTACTCGCGCTGTCGGCATGCAGCCGACCCGCCCAGCCGCCTGCACCATTGCAACCCGCGCTGGTATATACCGTAACTGCAGCCGGCAACGGCCAGGCCGGGGTGTATTCCGGCGAGGTACACGCGCGCCGCGAAGCGGAGCTGGGCTTCCGCGTCGGCGGCAAGGTCACTGCGCGGCTGGTAGACCTAGGCAGCACGGTCAAGCCCGGCCAGATTCTCGGCCGGCTCGACCCGCAGGACGCGCAGTTCGCTACCGCCCAGGCGCGCGCACAACTGGCCGGGGCAGAATCGGAGGCCGCCAATGCCGCCAGCGAACTGGCACGCGCGCAACAGCTGGTGGCGCAGAAATTTCTCAGCCAGGCGGCGCTGGATGCGCGCATCAATGCCGACAAGACGGCGCGCGCCAGGCTGGCGGCCATGCGCGCCCAGTTCAACATCAGCGCCAACCAGTCGCGCTACACCGCGCTGACCGCCGATGCGGCAGGGGTGGTGAGCGCCGTCAATTTCGAGGCGGGACAGGTAGTGAGCGCCGGCCAGCCGGTGCTGCGCGTGGCTTATGCGGGCGACAAGGAAGTCCAGGTGCGCGTGGGCGAAGCGCAGGCGCGCCAGCTCAAAACGGGCGCACCCGTGCCGGTACAACTGTGGGCGGCGCCTGGCAAAACCTATGCCGGAGTGATCCGCGAAGTCGCCCCCGCAGCCGATGAGAACCGCACCTACCTGGTGAAAGTCACCCTCAAGGATGCCGATGACGCGGTCAGGCTGGGCATGAGCGCCACTGCCGCGTTTTCCGCAGCGGACGCCAGCGCCCGCAGCATCGCCCTGCCCCCCGGCGCCTTGTTCCAGCAGGGGCAACAGCCTGCGGTGTGGGTGGTCAACGCCCGGCATCAGCTTAGCGCGGTCCCGGTTGAAGTCGTGCAATACCGCAGCAACGCCATTCTGGTGCGCGGCGCGCTGCCCGCAGGCAGCCAGGTGATTGCCGCGGGCGCACACAAGCTGCTGGCCGGCCAGAAAATCCAGCCCGTGCCCTATGACGGGGTTTCCCCCGTGGGCGCCGGGAGCCGCGCGTGAGCCGGTTCAACCTGTCGGAATGGGCACTCGCACACCGCAATTTCGTTCTCTACCTGATGGCGCTGTTCACCATTCTCGGTGTACTCGCCTACGGCAAGCTGGGGCAGTCGGAAGATCCGCCGTTCACCTTCAAGGTGATGCTGGTGCAGGCCTACTGGCCCGGCGCCAGCGCCAGGGAAATGGAACAGCTGGTCGCCAACCCCATCGAAAAGGCGCTGCTGGAATCGCCCTACATCGACACGGTAAAAAGTTTTTCCCGCCCCGGTTCGACACAGCTTTTTGTCAGCGGCAAGGATGCGACCCCCGCGCGCGACATTCCGGACATGTTCTACCAGGTGCGCAAGCGTGTCGGCGACATCCGGGGCTCGCTGCCGCAAGGCGTGACCGGCCCGTTTTTCAACGATGAATTTGGCGAAACCTACGGCAATGTGTTCGCGCTGACCGGCGACGGTTTCAGCCTGGCACAGCTGCGCGATACGGCCGACAGGCTGCGCAAGGAATTGCTGCGCGTGCCGGGGGTGGCCAAGGTGGACGTGATCGGCGTGCAGGATGAAAAGATTTACGTCGAGCTATCCAACCAGAAGCTCGCCAATCTGGGATTCAACCCCAGCGAGATCATCACTGCGCTGCAAGCCTGGAACGCGATGAGTCCCGCAGGCAGCTTCGAGACCGCAACCGATCGCATCTATCTGCGCCCGAACGGACGTTTCCAGAGCGTCGAACAAATCCGCGACCTGCCCATCAGCGTAGGCAAGCGCACCGTGCTGCTGAAAGACATCGCCGAGGTCAAGCGCGGCTACGCCGATCCGGCACAGCCCGAAATGCGCTATGAAGGCACCCCGGCGATTGGCATTGGCGTATCCATGCAGGCGGGCGGCGACATCATCGCACTCGGCAAGCATCTCGATGCCGACATCGGCCGCATCAGGGCGCAGCTCCCGGCGGGACTGGTGCTGCACCGGGTAAACGACCAGCCGCGGGCTGTGCGCGCCTCGATCAGCGTGTTCCAGCGCTCCGTGGCGGAGGCGGTGATCATCGTGCTGGCGGTGAGTTTTTTCAGCCTCGGCCTGCGCGCCGGCACGGTGGTGGCACTGTCCATCCCGCTGGTGCTGGCAGCAACCTTCTTCTTCATGAACATCTTCGACGTCGGCCTGCACAAAATTTCGCTCGGCGCACTCATCGTGGCGCTCGGCCTGCTGGTGGACGACGCCATCATCGCGGTGGAAATGATGTCGGTGAAAATGGAGCAGGGCTTCGACCGTATCCAGGCAGCCAGCGCCACTTACGCCACCACGGCGTTTCCCATGCTCACCGGCACGCTGATCACTGCCGCCGGATTTTTGCCGATTGCCACGGCGCAATCCACCGTCGGCGAATACACGCGCTCGCTGTTCGAGGTGGTGACCATTGCATTGCTGCTGTCGTGGCTGGCGGCGGTCGTGGTCATCCCCTATCTGGGCTACAAGCTGCTGCCCAACCCGCACCAGGGCGAAGCCAAGTCCGGCCGTTTTGCCGGCTTGCGACGCAGGATGCAGGCGGTCAGCGCACGCCAGCACGCGTTGGGAGAGATGTTCTACCATCGCTTTCGCGATGTGGTGACGTGGTGCGTGACCCGGCGCAAGACCGTGATCCTGATCACGCTGCTGGTGTTCATCGGCGCGGTGTTCAGCTTCAAATTCGTGCAGAAGCAGTTCTTCCCCGACGCCACCCGGCTGGAGCTTCTGGTCGATCTGAAACTGCCGGAAGGCAGCTCCCTGACCGCCACCCGGCACCAGGTCGTCAAGCTGGAGCGCTGGCTCAACCAGCACAAAACCGGGGTGGTCAATTATGTGGCTTATGTCGGCAGCGGCTCGCCGCGCTTCTATCTGCCGTTGGACCAGCAGTTACCCGCAGCCAACTTTGCCCAGTTTGTCATTACCACCAAAAACATCGAAACCCGCGAACATCTGCGCAGCCAGCTCATCACCCTGCTCGACGGCGCCGAATTCGCCGCGCTGCGCGGACGCGTGCTGCGTCTGGAAAACGGCCCGCCGGTTGGGTTTCCGGTGCAGTTCCGCATCTCCGGCGATAATTTCGATACCTTGCGCAGCATCGCCGGGCAGATGGCTGCCAGCATGCGCGCCAACCCCAATCTGCGTAACGTGCAGATGGACTGGGGCGATCGCTCCAAGGCGATCTTCCTCGACGTGGACCCGGCCCGGGCACAGGCGCTGGGGGTAACCCAGCAGGGGCTGTCGCAGGCTTTGCAGACAGCCCTCCAGGGTGCCGGGGTCACCACCTACCGCGAACGCGACCAGCTCATCGAAGTGGTATTGCGCGGCGCACCGCTGGAGCGCGAACACGTGAGCCTGCTTGCCAACCTCAACGTACCCACCGCCAGCGGGCGCACCGTGCCGCTATCGCAGATTGCCACGCTGCGCTACGGGCTGGAGGACGGCCTGATCTGGAAGCGCAACCGCGTACCCACCATCACCGTGATGGGCGATATTTACAGCACGATTCAGGCACCGACGGTATCCGCTCAGCTTGAGCCGCAGATGGATAAAATTCGCGCCACGCTGCCGCTCGGCTATCGCCTGGAAACCGGCGGAGCGACGGAAGAAAGCGCCAAGGCCAATGTCTCCATCAGCGCCGGGCTGCCGATTTTCCTGGTAGTGGTGCTGACCCTGCTGATGCTGCAGTTGCAGAGCTTCCAGCGCGTGGTGATGGTGCTGCTGACCGCACCGCTCGGTCTGATCGGCGTGGCGATGGCGCTGCTGCTGTCCAATCGTCCGTTCGGCTTTGTCGCCATGCTGGGCACGCTCGCGCTCACCGGCATGATCATGCGCAATTCGGTTATCCTGATCGACCAGATTGAACGCAATATCCGCGAAGGCCAGACGCCGTGGGACGCCATTATCGAAGCTGCGGTACGCCGTTTTCGCCCGATCATGCTCACCGCCATGGCCGCCATACTGGCGATGATTCCATTGTCGGGCGACGTGTTTTTCGGGCCCATGGCCACCGCCATCATGGGCGGCCTGTTCATCGCCACGACATTGACCCTGCTGTTCCTGCCCGCGCTGTACGCGGCCTGGTTCCGCGTTAAACACCCCTGAACAGGTCAACATCCTGAAAACACTATTCAGCCACAGAGGACACAGGGCGCACAGAGTAAAATCAAAGCATTGCCGCAAATCCTGCGGGTCAAAAAACCGGCTGGATTGGTTTCATCTCTGTGTTCTCTGTGGCTAAAGATTTTTTAAGGGACTTATCATGAGCAATCACAGTTGCGATCACGATCCTGCAGGACACCCCATTCCCGGCAGCATCGGCATTCCGCGCCAGGGCGAATTCGACCCGGCAGCATTCGAGCGGGCCGTCACCGATTTGTTGCGCGCCTGCGGTGTCAGCCCGGACAGCACCCATACCGGCAAAACCGCCCAGCGCGTGCGCGAACTGTGGCAGAAGCGTCTGCTCGGCGGTTACGCCATCGACCCCGCCGAGGCGCTGGGCGAAGGCTTCGAAGACAGCCGCCAGGACATGGTGGTGGTGCGCGGCATTGCCATCCACGGCGTGTGCCCGCATCACCTCGTACCGTTTCGCGGCGTGGCGCACGTGGCCTACATCCCCGGCGGACGCCTGCACGGTTTCGGCCGCATCGCCCGGCTGGTGGACGCCATCGGCCATCGCTTCACCTACCAGGAATGGATGACGCGCGACATCGCCGAGGCGCTGATGACCCACGGCCAGGCGCTGGGTGCGGCGTGCATCATCGAAGCCGAACAGCTATGCCTGCTGCTCGGAGAAGACCGGCGCGGCGACGAGCGAGTCGTCACGCAGGCGTTTACCGGCTGTTTTGACACCAGCCACCAGACGCGCAACGAGTTTTTGCGCGCGCTGCAGGGTTGAAAATATTTTCGGAATTTAGCGTGAGAAGCGCGGGGCCTGGAGCCCCTAACGACATAAAACAGTCGGTCGCATTCAAGCCGAGTTGACGCTCTTCTGAAATCGCGAGCTGTAACTTTTAAAGTAAAAATCTAGCCGTCGAAGCGATGGAGTCTTTACTTAACTTAGTTCACAATAGGCGTTTAGAAAATAAACGCTATATAGCGATTATCAGTGATCAGGATTAACCTACATCATGGCTAGCTCTGAACAACTCAAGGCGCTTATCAAGTCTCACATCAGCCACGACGATGGGCACTTCTATTCCGTCGCAATGCAGGTGGCTGCGCATGAGGCCAAGCTAGGACATGGCAAGCTGGCCGAAGAACTGCGCGATATGATCGACGCGGCCAAGACGCGGATCGGGCAAGACCCTACCGGGAAGCTGGTGCCCATCGGCAGCGCGGCCAAGCCGCGGGGTGAGCTTGCGAATCTGCTTACAGTCACTTACCCGGCGAACCGGCTCGGCGACATGGTGCTTGATGAGCTGGCCTCCAACCAATTGCAGCGCATCATCAAAGAGCAACGCTCGCTGGCTCGAATCAAGGAGCATGGACTCTCCCCGCGTCGCAAACTACTTCTGGTAGGCCCTCCAGGGACCGGCAAAACGATGACGGCATCCGCGTTGGCGGGCGAGTTGGGCATCCCACTGTTTCTAGTGCGTCTCGATTCGCTGATCACCAAGTTTATGGGCGAGACGGCGGCCAAGCTGCGACAGGTTTTTGATGCCATTGCCGATCTTCGAGGTGTCTATTTCTTCGATGAGTTCGATGCCATCGGATCGCAGCGCGGCATGGCCAACGACGTGGGCGAAATTCGCCGTGTGCTGAACAGCTTCCTGCAGATGATCGAGCATGACCAATCCAACAGCCTGATCATCGCTGCAACCAACCACCCAGAAGTCCTCGACTATGCGCTATTTCGGCGTTTTGATGACGTGGTGGAGTACCACCTGCCTACACCTGCGCAGACTCTTGATTTAATTCGATCGCGCCTGGGGCCGTTTACTCCCAAGCCGTTCAAGAAAGACGGTCTGTCCGAGCAAGCCGAGGGTTTGAGCTACGCAGAGATTTGCCGCGCCGTGGACGAGTCCATCAAGGACGCGATCATGCATGATCAATCCAGGGTGCAACGTGCCGAGCTGGGGCGTGCGTTAGAGGCGCGTCGCCTCATCAGTACAAGGCTGGCCCAGAGCAACAAGTACATGCCAAACCATGCCGGATCAAGCACACGATAAGCGACAGCATCTCTTACTCAGGAATACATCCCAAGCGAAGCCGTTTACCGCGCACTCGCCGAAGGGGAGCAGTAAACCGTTGCTGCCACAACTGGACAGGGCTCAACACGGCGCCGCACTTCTTACGGAGCTGGAGGCCTTGCTCCCGGTTGCGGAAGAAGCCAAGCTGCGCCAGCAGGAAATCGGCCTGGAAGCCGGTCTTGGTATCCAGATTCAATTCCTGTCGAGGCCGGACGCCGAGCTGGCTTTTGAGAAGTTGGCGTCCGAGGGAAAGCGCAAAGGTATTGAGCTACTAAGTGTTCAAGAGCATGACGGCAAAGCTGTGCTCGCAAACGTTTTCGTGCCAGATGGTCAGTTGCAACACTTCGAGCGCTTAATCACTGACTATCTGGAAGAGAAGACCGACAAGAACGGCAGGCCGCGAGATAACAAGAATTTGTTGAACACGATCGACAGCATTCGGGCTGCTGCTATCCAGGGCCTTTGGATGGATTCACCCGACTTGTTGCCTGAAAATCCAGAAGAGCAGTTTTGGTGGGAGGTCTGGCTGCGCCGCAGCAAAGATGATGACCAGGCAGCGGTAAATGACTTTAAGCGGCTCGCCGCCTTATCGCAGTGCGAGGTAAACGATGCGATCGTTGACTTCCCGGAGCGCTCTGTTGTCGTGATGTTCGGATCACAACGGCAACTGGCTCAATCCGTGATGGCTTTGAACTGCATAGCTGAGCTTCGTCGAGCCAAAGAGACGGCGGAGTTCTTTGTCGGCTTGGGCGCCGTTGAACAGCAGCAGTGGGCAAACGACCTGTTGGCTAGGCTGCAACCATCACCAGATGACGATGATGTTCCTCGCGTATGCCTGCTTGACTCAGGAGTCAATCGCGGGCACCCCTTGCTAGACCCATTGATCGCGGCAACCGATCTGCATACTGTTAATGCCGCCTGGGGAACAAACGACACAGCCAATCACGGAACGGGGCTGGCTGGCCTGAGTGCCTACGGTGACTTGCACGAGGCGCTGGCATCCAACGGGCCAATCCTCATCCGGCACCGTATCGAGTCCGTCAAGCTCACTCCAAACCAAGGTGCAAATACTGGGTATGACAAGCATCACGCCCGTCTATTCTTGGACGGTGTAACGCTTCCGGAAGCGTACTTCGGCCAACGCAAACGCGTCTTTTCTTCGGCCGTTACGGCATCAGACTATCGGGACTTTGGTCGTCCGTCGGCTTGGTCTTCAACAGTTGATTCGCTTGCCGCCGATGATCTGGGCGAAGGCGCGTTTCCTCGCCTGTTCGTTCTGTCGGCAGGAAACATTGACGACAGAGGTCATTGGGCTCAGTACCCGGCCAGCCTCTCTGTGAATCAAATTCATGATCCTGGTCAGGCGTGGAACGCTTTGACTGTCGGAGCATTTACCAAGAAGGTCACGATTACAGAGGCGGGCGCGGGACACTTCAACTCGATAGCGCCTGACGGAGCCTTGAGCCCGTTTACGACAACTTCGTCTCTATGGGCTGATCGTGCCTGGCCACTGAAGCCAGACGTGGTGTTCGAGGGTGGCAATGCAGGGTCCGACGGCATAGTTACCGACAACTTCGCCAGCCTTGAGCTCTTGACCACAAACAACCGTCCGTTGACCCGTTTGTTCTGGACGACAAACGCTACGAGTGCTGCCTCGGCGTTGTGCTCCCGCATGGCCGCGCAAATCATGACGGACTATCCGGGTCTACGACCGGAGACTGTTCGCGCATTGATAGTGAATTCGGCTGAGTGGACGCCAGCAATGCTCCAGATGTATCCGCCTCAAGGCGCTCGCCGAACAAAGCAAGAGTACGTGACGCTGATCCGACATTGCGGCTGGGGAGCACCGAACTTGGAGCGTGCTCTATGGAGTGCCGGGAACACGCTTTCGCTTGTGGTGGAGGATCAAGTTCAACCCTACAAGAAGGAAGGCAGTGTTATCAAGTCTCGCGATATGAATTTGCATTCGCTGCCTTGGCCCAAGGACCAGTTGGAGGCATTGCAGAACACCCAAGTGGAGATGCGGGTTACGTTGTCGTATTTCATTGAACCGAACCCATCCGCTCGGGGCAGTTCGTCGAAATACCACTACCCGTCGCATCGCCTGCGCTTTGCTGTTCGCAGGCAGCTTGAGTCAGTTGAGAACTTTCAAGCTCGAATCAACGCAGCAGCAATACGTGAGGAGGAAGGCCGCGTGGCCGCTCCGACCGATTCAAACTGGGTTCTGGGTGACGGCCTCCGACATCGCGGATCACTTCACCAAGACGTGTGGCGTGGCAGCGCAGTGGAACTTGCCAGCCGAGGATTCGTAGCCGTCTATCCCTCAAATGGTTGGTGGAGGACACGCCCGGCACAAGAGCGCTATGACCTGCCTGCCCGCTACAGCCTTATCGTTTCGATTCGTACCCCGCAGACAGAAGTTGACCTTTACACACCCATTGCTCAACAAGTAGCTGCACAGCTAGCTGTGCCGGTTGTTGTGAACACCTGAATCCGCCGAATTCCCAATGGCCTATCAAGAACCCGAAGAAAATGGACAGATCGAAGAAATCTGTCGACTGCCTACTTTCAAGTGGTTTCGCTGATGGGCTACTCTTGGTCGTTATGTTCCAACATTCCGGCTGCCCTCAATAACAAATTCCAGATACCCAAAAAACCCGCCTGGCAGGTTTTTTTGTTCAGCCCAATTCAGGCGTATTTTGACGCGCTGCGGCGCGCTTTAACCGGCCGGCTTCCTGCCGAAAAATCGGCTTATCCGACGAGCTTTCCGGGCGTGGCTGCACCGGATTGCAGCACGCCGGATGTGTACGCACCAGTTTGAATCATACTTCGCCCCTGCTCTCCGGCTTCGCACCACAACAGTTCGTGACGACTATACTGAAGTCATATCAGTGCACGCAATGGCACTATTTGCCCTCAATCCGGTCCAAATTTTGACGTTATTCATTTGGCACACAGCTTGCTGGAGTTAAGTACAGCACCCGATTGTTCAACAATTAGGAGTTCGTCATGGGCTTATTCAATCAGTACATCGAACGCTACCGCCGCGAGGAAGAGGAATACTCGCTGGAGGAATTCCTCGATATTTGCAAACAGGACCATTCTGCCTACGCCAGTGCTGCCGAGCGCATGCTGGCGGCCATCGGCGAGGCGGAACTGGTCGATACCCACCTGAACCCGCGTATGTCGCGCATTTTTTCCAACAAGGTCATCAAGGTCTATCCGGCATTCAAGGATTTCTACGGCATGGAGGAGACGATAGAGCAGATCGTGTCCTATTTCCGCCACGCCGCGCAGGGGCTGGAAGAACGCAAGCAGATTCTCTATCTGCTGGGGCCGGTGGGCGGGGGTAAATCGTCACTGGCGGAAAAACTCAAGCACCTGATGGAAAAAGCGCCGTTCTACGCCATCAAGGGCTCGCCGGTGAACGATTCGCCGCTGTCGCTGTTTGCTGCGGACGAGGACAGCGATATTCTGGAACAGGAATACGGTATTGCGCGTCGCTATCTGGGCAAGGTGCTCTCGCCGTGGGCGGTCAAGCGCCTGCACGAGTACAACGGCGACATCACAAAATTTCGCGTGGTCAAGCGCTGGCCTTCGGTGCTGGGGCAGATGGGGATTTCCAAGACCGAACCGGGCGACGAAAACAACCAGGATATTTCCTCGCTGGTGGGGAAGGTCGACATCCGCAAGCTGGAAAAATACTCGCAGGATGACGCCGATGCCTACAGCTTTTCCGGCGGACTGTGCCTGTCCAACCAGGGGCTGCTGGAATTCGTCGAGATGTTCAAGGCGCCGATCAAGGTGCTGCATCCGCTGCTGACCGCCACGCAGGAAGGCAACTACAAGGGCACCGAGGGTTTCGGTGCGATTCCCTTCGACGGCGTGGTGCTGGCGCACAGCAACGAATCGGAGTGGACCACGTTCCGCAACAACAAGAACAACGAAGCGTTCCTCGACCGTATCTACATCGTCAAGGTGCCGTATTGCCTGCGCGTGTCCGAAGAGGTGAAAATTTACGAGAAGTTGATGCACCACAGCTCGCTGTCGGAAGCACCGTGCGCCCCCGGCACCCTGGAGATGCTGGCGCGATTTTCGGTACTCACGCGGCTGAAAGAGCCGGAAAACTCCAGCATCTATTCCAAGATGCGCATCTATGATGGCGACAACCTCAAGGACACCGACCCCAAGGCCAAAAGCTATCAGGAATACCGCGATTTTGCCGGGGTGGACGAAGGCATGACCGGGATTTCCACGCGCTTTGCATTCAAGATTCTGTCGCGCGTGTTCAACTTCGACCACACCGAGGTCGCTGCCAACCCGGTACATCTGCTCTACGTACTGGAGCAGCAGATCGAACAGGAGCAGTTTTCGCCCGAAGTGGAACAGCGTTACATCGCCTACCTGAAAGAGTTTTTGTCGCCGCACTATGCCGAATACATCGAGAAGGAATTGCAGACTGCCTATCTCGAGTCGTATTCGGAGTACGGTCAGAACATCTTTGACCGCTATGTGACCTACGCCGACATGTGGATACAGGATCAGGAATATCGCGACCCGGACACCGGCGAGAGCCTCGACCGCGGCCAGATCAACGCCGAGCTGGAAAAAATCGAGAAGTCTGCCAGCATCGCCAACCCCAAGGATTTCCGCCACGAGGTGGTCAACTTCGTACTGCGTGCGCGCGCGCAGAATCACGGCAAGAATCCGGCCTGGACCAGCTACGAAAAGCTGCGCGTGGTGATCGAAAAACGCATGTTCTCCAGCACCGAAGACCTGCTGCCGGTGATTTCATTCAACGCCAAGGCGTCCAGCGAAGAGCAGAAAAAGCATCACGACTTCGTCCAGCGCATGGTGGCCAAAGGCTACACCGACAAGCAGGTGCGGCTGCTGGCCGAATGGTATCTGCGCGCTCGCAAGGCCTCCTGATGGGAACCCATCCATGAGCCAGCTCGTCGACCGCCGCCTGTCCGCAAAAAACCGCAGCGCCGTCAACCGGCAGCGCTTTCTGCGCCGTTTCAGGGAGCAGATACGCAAGGCCGTGGCGCAGGCGGTTTCCAGCCGCAAGGTGGCTGATCTGCAGCGCGGCGAAAAGATTTCCATCCCTGCCAAAGACATGTCCGAGCCGGTGTTCCATCACGGCCCGGGCGGCCGGCGCAACATCGTCCACCCCGGCAACCGCGAGTTCGTGCGCGGCGACAAGGCGGATCGCCCCGACAGCAGCGGTGGCAGCGGGGCCGGCGGCAGCGCCTCGGAAGACGCAGAAGGCATGGACGACTTCGTGTTCGAACTGTCGCGTGAAGAGTTCATGGACTATTTCTTCCAGGATCTGGCGCTGCCGGACATGGTAAAGAAACAGCTCGCCGCCGTGCCCGAAGTGAAGCGCGCACGCGCCGGTTTCGTCAGTCAGGGCAACCCGTCCAGCCTGCATGTGGTGCGCTCCATGAAGCAGGCCATCGGCAGACGCATGGCGATGTCATCAAGCCCGCGCGAAGCATTGCGCGAGGCGGAAGAAGCCCTGCAGGAACTGCTTGCCAGCGGCCTCGACAACAGCCCTGAAGCCGACGCCTTGCGCGAGGAAATCGTCGGTCTCAAGGCGCGCATTGCCGCCGTGCCTTTCATCGACACCTGGGATCTGCGCTACGCCAACCGGGTGGACCAGCCCACACCCAGCAGCCAGGCCGCGATGTTCTGCCTGATGGACGTATCCGGCTCGATGGACGAAAACCGCAAAAACATCGCCAAGCGCTTCTTCATGCTGCTCTACCTGTTTCTCACCAAGAGCTACGAGCGCATCGATCTGGTGTTCATTCGCCACCACACCGTCGCCAAAGAGGTCGAAGAGGAAGATTTCTTTTCTTCGCGGGAGTCCGGTGGCACCGTTGTATCGAGCGCGCTGGTGCTGATGCGGGACATCATCCGCGAGCGCTATCCTTCGGCCGACTGGAACATCTACGCCGCGCAGGCATCGGACGGCGACAACTGGGAAAGCGACTCGCCGCGCTGCCGGGAATTGTTGATGCAGGACATCCTGCCGCTGACGCAGTATTTCGCTTACGTCGAAATCGAAGCCGAACAGCCGCAGAGCCTGTGGCGCGAATACACCCAGGTGAGTGCAGCCAGCCGCCGCTTTGCCATGCAGCGCATCCTCACGCTGGAAGACATCTACCCGGTATTCCGTGAACTGTTCAGGAAAAAGGTGGCCTGAGATGACCGATGCAAAGCCCGTCGCCGAACGCCAGCCCTTGTCCGAAGGCTCCGAATGGACCTTCGAACTGCTCGACGCCTACGACCGCGAGATCGGCCTGGCCGCCGCGCACTACGGTCTGGACACCTACCCGCGCCAGATCGAGGTCATCACCTCCGAACAGATGATCGACGCCTACGCCTCGGTCGGCATGCCGGTCGGCTATCACCACTGGTCCTACGGCAAAGGCTTCTTGTCCACGCAAAAAAGCTACCAGCGCGGCCAGATGGGACTGGCCTACGAGATCGTCATCAACTCCAGCCCGTGCATCGCCTACCTGATGGAAGAAAACACCATGACCATGCAGGCGCTGGTGATCGCGCATGCGGCCTATGGCCACAATTCGTTTTTCAAGGGCAATTACCTGTTCCGCACCTGGACCGACGCCGAAGGCATCCTCGACTACCTGGTATTCGCGCGCAATTTCATCGCCGAATGCGAGCAGCGTCACGGCGAAGAAGCCGTCGAAAGCATGCTCGACTCCTGCCACGCCCTGATGAACTACGGTGTAGACCGTTACAAGCGCCCGGCCCGGCTCTCCATGGCCAAGGAACAGGCGCGCCAGATCGAGCGCGAAACCTACCTGCAGTCCCAGGTCAACGACCTGTGGCGCACCCTGCCAACCCGTCAGGCCGCCGATGAACGACGCCAGAGCAGCCGCTTTCCCGCCGAGCCACAGGAAAACCTGCTGTACTTCATCGAAAAAAACGCCCCGCGCCTCGAACCCTGGCAGCGCGAAATCGTCAGGATAGTCAGGAAAATCGCCCAGTATTTCTATCCGCAACGCCAGACCCAGGTGATGAACGAAGGCTGGGCCACGTTCTGGCACTACACCCTGTTAAATCACCTGTACGACGCGGGAAAACTCACCGACGGCTTCATGCTGGAATTCCTGCAAAGCCACACCAATGTGGTCTACCAGCCGCCGTTTCACAGCCGCGCCTATAGCGGCATCAACCCCTACGCGCTGGGGTTTTCGATGTTCCAGGACATCCGCCGCATGTGCGAACGCCCTACTGACGAAGATCGCCACTGGTTCCCGGAACTGGCCGGTAGCGACTGGAAACAGTCGCTTGATTTCGCCATGCGCAACTTCAAGGACGAAAGCTTCATCGCCCAGTACCTGTCGCCCAAACTCATCCGCGACTTCAAGCTGTTCGCCGTGCGCGACGACGACAGCGAAGACAAACTCGAAATCAGCGCCATCCACGACGACGCTGGCTACCGCGCGGTGCGCCAGCACCTGGCCGAACAATACAACCTCGGCAACCGCGAACCCAACATCCAGGTCTACAACGTAGACGTCTATGGCGACCGCACCCTCACCCTGCGCCACTACATGCACGATCGCCGCCCGCTCGGCGAGTCCACCCCGGAAATGCTGCGCCACATTGCCCGCCTGTGGGGCTACGGCGTGCGGATGGAGAGCGTGGATCAGGACGGGGTGGCCACTACCGTGGGGCGGTGCGAAGCTTGAATCGCGCAACTCACTCTAACGATCACCACGCGTCAGGCAGCCAATAAAAAACCCCGCCTAAGCGGGGTTTTTTCTGCCCGGAAGCAGCGTGTTACTTCATGTTTTCCGGCCCTTTGGCTTTCAGGCATTCGCTCATGAATTTCTTGCGTTCGGCACCCTTCTTGCCCTCGGCGGCTTTATTACAGGCGGTCATGGCATTCTGGGGCTTGGCTGCAGCAGCGGCAGGCTCGGCTTTCGCTGGTGCAGACTCAGCGGCAGGCGCGCCCTTGGCGGAGAGGCATTCCTTCATGAATTTTTTACGCTCTTCCCCTTTCAGCGCCTTGGTTTTGGCTTCCTTGTTGCAAGTGACCATTTTTTCCTGCTGGGCAGTTCTGGCAGATGCGGCCAATGGGGTCACCGCCAGGGCAGCGGCTATCAGTAGAGCAGTCATGACTTTATTCATATTGCCTCCGATTCAATTAGAAAAAAGTAAAGCCGGGCATAACCGGCCACCCAGTATAACGAATCATCCTGGAAAAAACAGTTGGCGCCGCAGAGAACACAGAGGTCACAGAGTAGGCGCGGATTTTGAGGAGAATTGTTTTTCTCCTGACGCCTGGGTCTGGAAAAGCCACCGAAGCATTGCGTTTCCTCAGTGTTCTCTGTGGCTAATTGCCGTTAGGATCATTCCCGTAGTTATTGGCTGACCCGCGTCTCCCCCGCTGCATGCACTTAGTGCCTTGGCAGCATTATTCCGAGCATGGACGAGGTGGAAAAAACCTCTGGCACGACGCATGCGGGGCCTGCCTCCCGTACAATGCCGTCATGCACACCCATCCTTTTTCCGCCCTCACCCCCGATGCCGTGCTCGACGCGGTGGATAGCCTCGGTGCGCGCAGCGATGGCCGCCTGCTTGCGCTCAACAGTTACGAAAACCGTGTCTATCAGGTCGGCATGGAGGAAGGCGCGCCTATCGTCGCCAAATTCTACCGCCCGCAGCGCTGGACCGACGCCGCCATACTGGAAGAACACGCCTTTGTGAGCGATCTCGCCAGCCGCGAGATTCCGGTGGTGCCGGCACTGGCAATACACAACCGGACGCTGCACACTTACGCCGACTTCCGTTTCAGCGTTTTCCCCAAACACGGCGGACGCGCCCCGGAGCTGGACAATCCCGCCACACTGGAGTGGCTGGGGCGCTTCATCGGCCGCATCCACGCGGTCGGCGCCATTGTCCCCTATCAGCACCGGCCCACGCTCGACATCGCCAGCTTTGGCGAGGAGCCCAGCGCCTACCTGTTAAGCCACGACTTCATCCCGCTTGAACTCGTTGAAGTCTATCGCGGCGTGGTGGCGCAGGCGCTGGACGGCGTGCGCCACTGTTTCGACCGCGCCGGTACGGTTGCCAGTCTGCGCCTGCACGGCGACTGTCACATCGGCAACGTGCTGTGGACCGACGCCGGTCCGCATTTCGTGGATTTCGACGACAGCCGCATGGGGCCCGCGGTGCAGGACCTGTGGATGCTGCTCTCCGGCGAGCGCAACGAGATGGCGCGGCAGCTCGCCGACCTGCTGGCCGGCTACGAGGATTTCCATGATTTCGACCCGCGCGAACTGCACCTGATCGAAGCCCTGCGTACCTTGAGGCTGATCCACTACGCCGCCTGGATTGCCCGGCGCTGGGACGACCCGGCTTTCCCGGCCGCATTTCCGTGGTTCAATACCCAGCGTTACTGGCAGGACCGCATTCTGGAACTGCGCGAGCAGATCGCGCTGATGGACGAACCGCCGCTGTGGGCGGGATGATTTCCAACTGCATGCGCCACGAAGATCACAGAAAGCACGGAGCAAACACCGGATGCTTTTCTCTGAGTCCTGTGTGATCTCTGTGGCAAAAATCCGTTTTCAGCACCAAGGAGTATCCCAATGCCCACCGATACCGAAATCATCGCCGCGACCCGAATCTGGCTCGAAAAAGCCGTCATCGGCCTCAACCTCTGCCCCTTCGCCAAGGCGGTCCACGTCAAACAGCAAATCCGTTATGTGGTCAGCCCGGCCACCACGCCCGAGGCGCTGCTCGAAGACTTGCTGGCTGAATTGCGTACGCTGCAGGATGCCGACCCCGAGCAAACCGATACCACACTGCTGATCCACCCGCACGTGCTGGGCGACTTCCTCGACTACAACGATTTTCTCGACATCGCCGATGCCGCCGCGGCCGAACCGGAGTTTGGCGACGCGTTCCAGGTAGCCAGCTTCCATCCCCAATACCAGTTCGCCGACACGGCCCCCGACGACATCGAGAACTACACCAACCGCTCGCCCTATCCGCTGCTGCACCTGTTGCGCGAGGCCAGCGTGGAGCGCGCCGTGGCAGCCTTCCCGGAAGCCGAACAGATTTTTGAAAAAAACATGGAAACGCTCAATGCGCTGGGGCTTGAGGGATGGGACAAATTGGGGGTAAGTAAGGTTTGAGCGGCCTTAGCCACAGAGATCACAGAGCACACAGAGAAAATCACCCCATCTGCTTGAGCACTGGAAACTCTGTGATCTCTGTGGCAAATGAATTTTTCAGGTAACGCCCAACCAGTCCAGCACTCCCAGTCCCGCCGCACGCCCGCTGGCAAAACACGCGGTCAGTAGATAGCCGCCGGTAGGCGCTTCCCAGTCGAGCATCTCACCCGCACAGAATACGCCGGGCAGCGTGCGCAGCATCAGGCGCGCATCCAGCGCCTCGAACATCACGCCGCCTGCGCTGCTGATTGCCTCGTCGAGTGGACGCGGGGCGGTCAGGCGTATCGGCAGGGCCTTGATGAGGGTGGCCAGGCGCGCAGGCTCGGCGAAATCTTCGGGGCTGCCGATTTCGCGCAGCAGCGCCATTTTGACGCCATGAATATTGACACGGCTGTGCAGGTGGCTGGACAGCGAACGCGAGCCGCGCGGGTGGGCGATTTCTTGGGTGAGGCGCGCCACTTCCCAGCCGGGGGCAAGGTCGAGGTGGATCGCAGCTGACCCGGTTGCGGCAATGGCGTCGCGCAGCCGCGCGGAAGCGGCGTAGATCAGCCCGCCCTCCAGGCCTGTGGCGGTCAGCATCAACTCGCCCTGTTTGCGGAATGACGCGCCTGTGGCATCGGTGAAATTCAGCACTACGGACTTGATCGGCTGGCCGGCAAAGCGGGTGCGCAAGTGCTCGCTCCAGCCTACGTCAAAGCCGCAGTTGGCAGGTTGCAGCGCGGCGACCGGCACGCCCTGCGCCTGCAGTATCGGCACCCAGGCGCCGTCCGAACCCAGTTGCGCCCAGCTGCCGCCGCCCAACGCCAGCACCACGGCATCGGCACGGATCCGGCGTTCGCCGTCCGGGGTGGCAAAGCGTAGTGCGTTGTTCTCCGCCCAGCCCAGCCAGCGGTGCCGCACATGAAACACAACGCCGGATTCACGCAGGCGGTGCAGCCAGGCGCGCAGCAGCGGCGCGGCTTTCTTGTCGGTGGGGAATACGCGCCCCGATGTACCGACGAAGGTGTCATGCCCCAAGCCATGCACCCAATCGCGCAAAGCTTGCGCATCGAATCCTTGCAGCCACGGCGCAACGGCTTGACTGCGGCTGCCGTAGCGGCTCAGGAATTCAGCCTGCGGTTCGGTATGGGTGAGGTTCAGCCCGCCCCTGCCCGCCAGCAGGAACTTGCGCCCCACCGAGGGCATGGCGTCGTACACATCCACGCGCACTCCTCGCCCGGCCAGGGTTTCCGCCGCCATCAGCCCGGCGGGGCCACCGCCGATGATGGCAATTTGTCTGTTCGTTGGCATGGATCGGACCAAATTATTCGGCAGATCGCTGCGCCATGCGGTCGCTGTGCGCCGGAAAAATTCTTGGGGAAATATTATTCGGCTTTATGAAATATGACATCCCATACCCCATGCCCCAGCCGCATCCCGCGCTGTTCGAACTTGGTCAGCGGGCGGTAGTCCGGGCGCGGGGCGTAGCCATCAGCCGTGTTGGTGAGCGCTGGCTCACCTGACAGCACTTCCAATATCTGGATGGCGTAGTCTTCCCAGTCGGTGGCGCAATGCAAGTAACCGCCTGGGGCGAGCTTGCGGGCAATCAGCGCGACGAAATCCGGCTTGATCAGGCGGCGTTTGTTGTGACGTTTTTTGTGCCAGGGGTCGGGAAAGAAAATATGCACACCGGCCAGGCTGCCATCGGGGATCATGTCGCGTAGCACTTCCACGGCGTCGTGCTGGATGATGCGCAGGTTGGCGAGGGCGCGCTCCTGTATTTGATTCAGCAGGCTGCCCACGCCGGGGCTGTGCACTTCGATGCCGAGGTAGTCGTTTTCAGGATGGGCGCCGGCAATGGTTGCCGTGGCATCGCCCATGCCGAAGCCGATTTCCAGAATTTTCGGTGCGTCGCGTCCAAACACGGCCGCGAGGTCCAGCGGCTGAACGGCATAAGGAATGCCGTACACCGCTTTCAGGCTGTCATGCGCACGCTGCTGGGCAACCGACATGCGTCCCTGGCGCAGCACAAAGCTGCGGATGGGACGCCCGACCGGGCTGGTTTCGGCCATGGTTCAGGAACCGATCACGCCGCTGGTAGGCGAGGACGGGCTGGCGGTGTAGATTTTCTTCGGCATGCGCCCGGCCAGAAACGCCTCGCGTCCGGCCTGCACCGCCTTGTTCATCGCCGAGGCCATCAGCACCGGATTTTGCGCCCCGGCAATGGCGGTGTTCATCAGCACCCCGGCGCAGCCCAGCTCCATCGCAATGGCCGCATCCGACGCGGTGCCCACACCCGCATCCACGATCACCGGCACCCTGGCTTCGTTGATGATGATTTGCAGGTTCCATGGATTGAGGATGCCCATGCCCGAGCCGATCAGGGATGCCAGCGGCATCACCGCCACGCAACCCATCTGTTCCAGCTGTTTGGCGATGATGGGATCGTCGGAGGTATACACCATGACCTTGAAGCCTTCCTTGATGAGGATTTCGGCAGCCTTGATGGTCTCCACCACGTTGGGGTAAAGCGATTTCGGGTCGCCCAGCACTTCCAGCTTGACCAGATCATGGCCGTCCAGCAGCTCGCGCGCCAGGCGCAGCGTGCGCACTGCCTCATCGGCCGTGTAACAGCCGGCGGTGTTGGGCAGGTAGGTATATTTCGACGGCGGCAGCGCGTCCAGCAGACTGGGCTGGCTGGCGTCCTGACCGAGGTTGGTGCGGCGAATGGCAACGGTAACGATCTCGGCACCACTGGCTTCAACAGCCAGACGCGTCTCGTTGAAATCCTTGTATTTGCCGGTGCCGACCAGCAAACGGGAAGCATAATCGCGACCTGCGATGTTTAAGTTGTCCATACGGTTCTCGAAAATAGGGTTCAGGATGCGCCTCACGCAAGTGTGGCGCAAAGGTGTGCGGATTAGCCGCCGCCGACAGCGACCACGATTTCCAGCCGATCGCCGGATGCCAGCGCAACAGCATCGAACTGGCTGCGCGGCACGATCTCGCCGTTGCGCTCGATGGCGACGCGCTTGCCAGCCAGTTCCAGTTCAGAAATCAGCTGAGTGACGCTGAGTGGCTGGGGAAATTGTTTGGCCGCGCCGTTAATGGTGAGTTCGATCAACTTCAAATACCCTTACAATTCAAGTATGATGCGTTTGCAATTTTACCATAGCGGGCGTCGTATAATGGTAATACCCTAGCTTCCCAAGCTAGAGCCGTGGGTTCGATTCCCATCGCCCGCTCCAGATCCCGCCCTAAAGTTCCCAGAATTGCTGCCGTAACTCGATACTGAAGGGTATGAATTCCTGCATACCCGTTACAGATGCATTCCGCCTCACGGCGAACCATACATTTGCCAAGGCAAATCCGCTGAAAGGCGGAGACGCAAAATTTCCGGTCTAAGGGGCTCAGGCACTATGACAGCGGGGTTGCCAAATGCGGGGTTATCGCTCCCGCCATTCAGCATCGCATCGTCTACTATCTGGGCGATACGGGTCATTTGCGCCTGCCACTCGCCTGAAGGACATACGTCATGACGGACACACTGCAACGCAATGTGGTGAATCTCAACCAGTTCGACAGGTCGCGCAAGACGCTAACCGCCGCGGAGGCGCTCGCCCTGCTGCACGCGTGTCGCGATCAGGCGATTGAGGCCATATGCCACGCCTGGCAGGGAAAAAGTGCGCAGGTGGAAGATAACCTGCTGGCCAATGCAGACCAGTCCCCCACGCTGGAAACCCGCAACCTCTACTATGCCGCGCAAGGTATTGTGCATAACCGCGGCGATGCGCTCACCCTTGCACTGCGCAAGCATTTCATCGAAACCTTCGAGCGCCAGATCAGGAACAGCGAGCAGGGCAGCACCGATGCCAGACCGGGTGGACTGAGCATGGAACTGGCGCTGGTGGACGAAGAGGACTTCGAGCAACTGCTTGCCCTCAACAAGGCCGCATCGCGCCTGCGCTTTGATTCTGTGGAGGAACTAGCAGCGCTGGATCAGCGCATCGCTGCCCTGCTGCGCGATCCGCAAGCCAAGGATGAACGCAACCCGCTTGGCGCCAAGGCCATTTGCCAGGCTTTTCTCGCCGCGTGTGACCACATCGAAGCCGGGCCCAAGGTCAGGCTGGTACTGCTGCAGCAGTTCGACCAGAAAATAGCGCGCGATCTGCCCAAAATATATCAGCAGCTGAATCAATTTCTGGTCAGCAAGGAAATTCTGCCATCGATTCGTGTCGGCCTCGCCGAACACAGGGATCACCCACGCCGTCCAGCCAGCAGCGCGGGCACGACACTCGCCGGGGAGGCAGCCGGCCAGCAGGATATTTTTACGCTGCTGCAACAACTGGTGGGTAACGCCGCAACGCCTGCGACGGGCGGCATCTCGCTATCCGCAGGCAGCATCATCTCCGCCGCTACGCAGGCATCCGCGATAAACACCATCAATGCGCTCACCCACCTGCAGCATGGGGTGGTGGGTGCATCGCCCGGCTCCATATCCGGATTCGATACCGGATTGTTGCAATCCGGTTCGGTAAACATATTGCGCGATATCCGCGCGGCGGGTCTGGTCAGTGCCGACAGCCATGTGGACGCATTCACCATCGACATCGTGGCCATGCTGTTTGACTACATCTTCGATGACCGCACCATACCGGACAAGCTCAAGGCGCTGATAGGCCGACTGCAGATCCCGGTGTTGAAGGTGGCGATGCTGGACAAGCAGTTTTTCTCCAAAAAATCGCACCCGGCACGACGCCTGCTGGACGAGATTGCCGCTGCCGCCATCGGCTGGAGCGAGGGCGGGGAATACAATACCCGGCTATTCAATAAACTCGACGGCATCGTGCAAACCATCCTGGCGGATTTCTCCGAAGACGTCGGCATTTTTTCGACCCTGCTCGACGACTTGCTGGAATTCCTGGCTACACACCAGTCACAGGCGGAATCGGCCATAGAGGAATCCGCGCAAAACATCGAAGCGGCGGAACGCGCCGAAATTGCCAAGGTTATTGTTGCCGACGAGATCCGGCGCGTGTCGGAGGGCTTGCAGCTCCCCGATACGATACGCGAGTTTCTGGATGGCCCCTGGCAGCAGGTACTGAGTCATGCCTTTGCGCAACAGGGAGAACAGAGCCTAGCCTGGAAAACCAGCCTGCAAACCATGCACGACCTGGTGTGGAGCGTTAAACCAAAACACAACACCGAAGATCGTCTATCGCTGGTCGTCATGTTGCCGGACCTGCTCAAGCACCTGCGTGAAGGCATGAATAGCATCCAGATTGACCCCAAAGAGCGTGAAGCCGTGTTCTCGCGGCTGGTGACGTGCCACGCCGCAGCGGTAAAGGCGGGGCTGCAGCTACAGCAGGAATTGCAATCAGGTGACCTGCACGCACCTGCTCTGACAGATAGCCCCAGTGCAGCGATTACTGCAGCCATCGAAACAAGCAAACCTCTCCCTGTCGTTGCCGCCGAGCGCTTTGAACTCGGTGCAGCCGACGACGACCTGATCGAAGACGAATACACCGATCTGGCGCGCAGTCTGAAAAAAGGCGACTGGCTGGAATTTCACAACGACGACGCCAGCCTGCGTCTGGCGCGACTGTCCTGGGTAAGCTCGATGCGCGGCATTTACCTGTTTACCAATAACGAGGGGATGGATGCCCTCACCATTGCCTTGCCGCGCCTGGCTGCACGGCTGCGCGACAACGCAGCGCGCATCGTCGAAGCCTCCCCGCTGACAGAACGCGCAGTCGAGAAACTCATCCTCAACCTGCAAAACGTCGCTGCCTGAATACTGCTCAATAGCAGCTTGAAGCACCCGTCAGTGCCGGCTACACTGGGTCGAACCCATTCGCCTAGACCTTCCTCGCCCCATGTCCGACTTCGCACAGCACCTGATCCGCTGGCAAAAGACCCACGGCCGCCACAATTTACCCTGGCAGGGCACCCGCGATCCCTATCGCATCTGGCTCTCCGAAATCATGTTGCAGCAGACCCAGGTCGGCACGGTGATCCCTTATTACCTGCGTTTTCTGGAGCGCTTCCCGGATATTGCACGCCTCGCCGCCGCCCCCCAGGACGAGGTGCTGGCACTGTGGAGCGGGCTCGGCTACTACTCGCGCGGACGCAACCTGCATGCGGCGGCGCGGCTGGTGATGGAACGGCATGATGGCGCATTTCCCGAATGCGTCGAGGATATCGTCGCCTTGCCGGGAATCGGGCGCTCCACCGCCTGCGCCATCGCCGCCTTTGTTTTCGGTGCGCGCACTGCCATCCTCGACGGCAACGTGAAGCGCGTGCTTGCACGCCATTTCGGCGTGGCAGGCCATCCCGGCGAAAACAAGGTGGAAACCGCATTGTGGGTGCTGGCCGAATCGCTGCTTCCCGCCCGTGACGTGGCCACCTATACCCAGGCGCTGATGGACCTGGGTGCCACCGTGTGCACGCGCTCCCGCGCCAGCTGCGGTAACTGCCCGGTCAGTACCAGCTGCATGGCGCTGGCCTCGGATCGGGTGGCGTTTCTGCCCACGCCGCGTCCAAAGAAAAGCGTTGCGCAAAAGGCCACCCGCATGCTCATCCTGCGCCACGCCGGCGAGATCCTGTTGGAAAAGCGGCCACCCAGCGGCATCTGGGGGGGACTGTGGAGCCTTCCGGAAGCCAGCATGGATACCGATGTCGCGACGCATTGCCGTACCCGCTTCGGCATGGAAACGACCGCCGCAGGCAGCTTGCCGGAACTCCGGCACACCTTCACCCATTTCCGCCTGTGCATCGCGCCGCAGTTGCTCGACGTAACCCACCTGCTCCCCCGTGCCGAGCAAACCGAACAATTATGGCTGGTGCCGCGCGCTGCGCTCAGCGCCGCAATCCCCACGCCCGTACGCAAATTGCTGCAACAGTTGCTCGCGCTGGAAGCGCCTGCATGATCTGGCTGCAATTCATTCTGTGCATGGCGCTGATCGGCTTTGCCGGTACCAAGCTGTCGCGCTACGGTGACATCATCGCCGACAAGACCGGGGTGGGCGGCACCTGGGTGGGACTGGTAATGCTTGCTGGCGTGACCTCATTGCCGGAACTGGCCACCGGCATCAGCGCGGTCACCGTAGCGCACGCGCCCAACATCGCCATTGGCGATGTACTCGGCAGCTGCGTGTTCAACCTGGCCATTCTGGTGGTCGTGGATTTCCTGTATCGCGGCGAATCGGTTTATACCCGCGCCAGCCAGGGCCACATCTTGGCCGCCGGGTTCGGGGTGATCCTGATCGGTTTCGTCGGTTTCAGCCTGTTGCTGGGCGACAAGACGCCATCCATCGGGCATGTGGGCCTGTATTCCCCGGTCATCGTGCTGATTTACCTGTTGGCGATGCGCACCGTATACCGCTACGAACAAAGGCAAATGGCCGAATACGTGGAAGAGCGTGCCGAACGCTACCCGCACATCAGTCTGCGCCAGGCACTGCTGCGCTACGCCGCTGCGGCGGTGGTAGTGGTGGCGATGGGCCTGTGGCTGCCACTACTGGGCAATGAAATCGCAGTGGCAATGGGCTGGCACCGGTCTTTCGTCGGCACCCTGCTGGTGGCCGCCGCCACCTCGGTGCCGGAGCTGGCCGTGACCATCAGCGCGGTGCGCATCGGCGCGCTGGACATGGCGGTAGCCAACCTGCTCGGCAGCAACCTGTTCGACATCCTGATCGTCGCAGTCGACGATGTTTTTTTCCTGGACGGCCCAATACTCTCCCACGTCTCGCCCTTGCACGTGGTCACGGCGATGTCGGCAATGATCATGACCGGCACCGCCATTGTCGGCCTGCTCTATCGCCCCGCCGGCCGCCTGTTCAAGAGCGTGGGCTGGGTCAGCCTGTTCCTGTTCAGCGTCTATCTGCTCAATTCCTATGTAATATTTATCCATGGCGAATAGCGTCCAACCCGCCCCCCTCTGGCACACCCTTTCCGTCGAGCAAGCAGCGCGTGCGCTGGATGCCGATAGTGTGCGCGGCCTTGCCGCTGCCGAAGCGCGCGCCCGTCTGCAAAGCCACGGCCCGAACGCGCTGCCCGAAGCCAAAAGGCGCCCGGTGTGGCGCATTTTCCTCGACCAGTTCGCGGACTTCATGATCCTGGTGCTGCTCGCCGCCGCCGTGGTTACCGGCGCGATCGGCGATCCCGAGGACACCATCGCCATCGCGGTCATCATCCTGCTCAATGCGGTCATCGGCTTCATCCAGGAATACCGGGCGGAAAAAGCCATGGCAGCATTGAAAAAACTGGCTGCGGCGACAACCCGGGTACGGCGTGACGGACAGGTGCTGGAAATTCCCACCGAAACACTGGTACCGGGCGACCTCGTGCTGCTGGAGGCGGGCAACCTGGTACCGGCGGACCTGCGCCTGCTGGAGGCGGCGCGCCTCAAGATGATGGAGGCAGCGCTCACCGGCGAATCCCACGCCGTGGAGAAAACCGCCGAGCCGTTGCCTGGGCGCGAGCTGCCCTTCCCCGACCGGCACAACATGGCCTACAAGGGCACGGTGGTGACTTACGGGCGCGGCGCGGGCGTGGTGGTGGCCACCGGATTGGCCACCGAACTGGGGAAAATCGCCACGCTGCTGGCAGGGGAGGAGGAAGTAAAAACCCCGCTGCAAAAACGCCTGGCGCGCTTCGGCAGCCGACTTGCCGTGGCGGTGCTCGCTATCTGCGCGATCATTTTCGTCGCCGGCATCCTGCGTGGCGAAGCAACGGTACTGATGTTCCTGACCGCCGTGAGTCTTGCGGTGGCCGCCATTCCCGAAGCCCTGCCGGCGGTGGTGACCATTTCGCTCGCCCTTGGCGCCTACCGCATGGTGAAACAGCACGCATTAATCCGGCGCCTGCCGGCGGTGGAAACCCTGGGCTCCATCACCGTCATCTGCTCCGACAAGACCGGCACCCTCACCCAGAACCGCATGCACGCCGAAGCGTTTTATGCCGACGCGGCGCATCAACCGCCGACCGGCGAACCAACAGAACCCTGGATCAGTCTCTACCATGCGCTGGCCCTGTGCAACGACGCAAGCATCACCAAAGCCGGCCACCCCAGCGGCGATCCCACCGAAGTGGCGCTGCTGGAAGCGGCCGAGCGCGCTGGTGCGAACAAGCCCGAACTGGAGCGGCAGCAGCCGCGCGTGGCCGAGCTGCCCTTCGACTCCGAGCGCAAGCTGATGACTACGCTGCATCGTGACGGCAACGGCGTGACTGCTTACTGCAAGGGCGCGCCGGAGGCGCTGCTGGCGCGCTGTACCAAGCAATCGACCGGCACCGGTGAAGCGCCGCTGGAACCGGCAACGCTATTAGCCATCGCCGACGCCATGGCGGCGGAAGGACTGCGCGTGCTGGCCGTGGCCTGCCGCGGCTTCGACGCGTTGCCGGAAACGCTTGAAAGCGTGGAGCAGGAACTGGTTTTTCTCGGTTTCGTTGGGCTGATGGACCCGCCCCGGCGCGAAGCGAAACAGGCGGTGGCGGAGTGCAAATCGGCGGGCATCACACCGGTGATGATCACCGGCGACCACCCCGCCACCGCTCGCGCCATCGCCAAGCGTCTGGCGATCATCGAAGACGACGCAGTAGTCATGACCGGCGTTGAGCTCGCCGCGCTTTCCGACGCCGCGTTCGCGCAAAAAGTGCAGGAGGTGCGGGTCTATGCCCGGGTCGATCCGGCGCAGAAAATCCGCATCGTGAAAGCCTTGCAGGCCCACGGCGAGTTTGTCGCCATGACCGGAGACGGGGTGAACGACGCGCCGGCGCTGCGGCGCGCCGACATCGGCGTGGCCATGGGCCGTGGCGGCACCGACGTGGCGCGTGAGGCGGCGCATATGGTGCTGCTGGACGATAATTTCGCCACCATCGTCCACGCGGTCCGGGAAGGGCGGCGCATCTTCGACAATATCCGCAAGTTCATCAAATACGCCATGACCGGCAATTCCGGCGAGATCTGGGTGATCTTCCTCGCGCCTTTCCTGGGCCTGCCGATTCCGCTGCTGCCCATTCATATTTTATGGATCAACCTGGTCACCGACGGCCTGCCTGGTCTCGCCCTGGCCAAGGAACCCGCAGAGCATGGCGTGATGCAACACCCGCCGCGCCCTCCCGCCGAGAGCATTTTCGCCCACGGCATGTGGCAGCATATCCTGTGGGTAGGCCTGCTGATAGGCGCAGTATCACTGCTGACCCAGGCCTGGGCCTATCACACCGGCTCGGCCCACTGGCAGAGCATGGTGTTCACCGTGCTCACCCTGTCGCAACTCGGCCACGTGCTCGCCATCCGCGCGGAGCGGGCATCACTGTTTTCCATCGGCCTGCTGTCGAACCGTCTGCTGCTCGCCGCTGTGGCATTAACCTTCCTGCTGCAAATGGCCACCCTCTACGTCCCCGTACTCAACGGCGTATTCAAGACCCAGCCGCTCAGCGCCGCCGAACTCGTCCTCTGCCTCGCCCTCTCCACCACCGTGTTCTGGGGGGTGGAGCTGGAAAAATGGGCGGTACGACAAGGCTGGCTGTACCAGAATGCACGCAAAGACCAGCCTCGACACCCGCCGGTTGGTTCTGCATAGATGGGCCGGCGGCACCGAAGGCAACTAAATTTGCCCGTATAGTTTTGTGCGAATATAATTTGCACAAATGAAAAATATTGAATCTCATCAAGACGAACCCTCCAACCAGGGTGTATCCATTCCTGCCAGGAAACCCAGAACGGCACAGGTAAAAGACGTTCTGATGCTTTTCCGGGTGATATTCGGCTCGGTCCAGAAACATTCGGCTTGGGTCGAGAAACAATGCCAAGTCAGTGGTGCACAACTTTGGGCTATGTGGGAATTACTGGTTTCGCCCGGCTTGAGGGTGGGCGATCTGTCCAAAGCCTTGACCATTCACCAGTCCACAGCCAGCAACCTGGTCGACAAACTCGAAAAAAGAGGCTTGCTGCGCCGCGAGCGTGGCGGGCCGGATCAGCGCGTGGTGCGACTTTATCTCACTCCCGCCGGCCTTGAGGTTGTGAATCGGGCGCCGCGGCCAGCACAAGGCGTGCTAATGGAAGCACTCAACTCCTTACCCGACGAAATACTGGAGGGGCTGGGCAACAATCTCACGAACCTGGTAGGGGTACTCGACATCAAGGATAAAAACGCTGGGATGGAACCGCTGGCCGAGGAGTGATGCATACACGCACACCCGGCTCAGCGGCCTCCTGACTCTGGATGACCACTACAAAAAAAGCACTCCCGAATTTGCCATCAATGCCGTCGATACAGGCAAGGACCGTGGCGCTGTTCGGCGAGGTTCTGGCAGACGTATTTCCGGACCGCACGGTGCTGGGCGGCGCCCCGTTCAATGTTGCTCGCCATCTGCGGGCATTTGGTTTGTATCCGGTATTGATCACCCGCACCGGCAACGATGCAATGCGGGAAGAACTGCTCGCTGCAATGACCCGTTTTGATATGGACACGCTGGGGGTGCAGTGCGACCCCGCGCACCCAACCGGCCAGGTAGTCGTGCACCTGGAACAAAACAGGCACAGCTTTGAGATTCTTCCCAATCAAGCCTACGACTTCATTCATGCCGGGGTGACACGCATGATCGCCCTGTCCATGCAGCCGGAACTGGTCTATTTCGGAACCTTGGCCCAACGCCACAATGCCTCTCGGCGCGCGCTGAATGCCTTGCTACAAAACATTGACGCGCCGCGCATGCTGGATATCAACTTGCGCGCCCCCTGGTACGACATGTCAACGGTAAGACGCGCTCTGCAACGCGCAGACATCGTGAAAATGAATGAGGATGAACTGGGGGTGGTGGCAGCTCAGTTGCGCCTGCCTGGCAAAAGCCCGCTGGAACATGCAAACACTCTGATCCATCAATTCTCTCTACAGCGTGTGCTGGTCACTTGTGGGGCGAAAGGTGCCTGGCACCTTAATGCCGACGGTACAGAGGTGCGCATCGACTGTGAAGAAAAGCCCATCCAGGCAATCGACACGGTAGGCGCCGGGGATGGCTTCGCCGCCGTGTTTATTGTCGGCAGCCTGCTGGGCTGGCCGGTCGCCCTCAGCCTGTCACGCGCCAATGCTTTTGCCGCTGCACTGTGCCGGATACGCGGTGCAATCCCGACCGACCAGGGCTTTTATGCTCCGTTTCTGCAGGAGTGGAACAAATGACCAACAATACCATCAAGAGCGAATCACCACTGTACATCCTGATGATCAGCGTGCACGGCCTGATTCGCGGCAAAGATATGGAATTGGGACGCGACGCTGATACAGGCGGACAAATCACCTACGTAGTCGAACTGGCGCGTGCCTTGAGCCGCCATCGTGAAGTCGAAAAAGTAGATTTGCTGACCCGTCTGGTCGAAGACCCGGCAGTATCGCCGGACTATGCACAAACCGAGGAAGACATGGGGTCTGGAGCGCGCATCCTGCGCCTGCCTTTCGGCCCCCGGCGCTATCTGCGCAAGGAGCTGCTGTGGCCGCATCTTGACCAGATGGTCGACCGCTGCCTGCATCTCCTGCGCCAGCAAGGCCGCCTGCCGGACCTGATTCACACCCACTATGCCGACGCGGGCTACGTAGGGCAACAGCTGTCCCTGCTGCTGGGTATTCCCCAGATTCACACCGGGCATTCGCTCGGCCGCCCGAAACGCGCGCAGTTGCTGGCGAGCGGACGCAAAGAGCAGGCCATCGAGCGCCAGTTCAATCTGGCGCGGCGCATTGCCGTGGAAGAAGAGGTCCTGGCGCATGCTTCGCTGGTGGTCACCAGCACGCGTCAGGAAATCGATGATCAATACGGCATGTACCGGAACCACGATCCGCGCCGCTGCGTCGTCATCCCGCCGGGCACCGATACGTCGCGTTTCTCACCCCCCGGGCGCAGAAAAATCGAGCCAGGCATCCTGGACATGGTGGATCGCTTTCTTTCCCAACCCGAAAAACCCATGATCCTGACTATTTGCCGGCCAGATACGCGCAAGAATCTGCAGGGGCTGTTAACCGCATACGGTACGCATCCGCAATTGCAGCAAATGGCGAATCTGGTGATCGTGGCGGGCAACCGGGACGATATCCGCACTCTGGATGATGCGCAGCGGAAAGTTCTCGGCGACCTGCTGTTCGATATTGACCGCTACGATCTGTGGGGCAAGGTAGCGCTCCCCAAGCACCACGCGTCCGATGATGTGCCCGAACTGTATCGCCTGGCAGCACGGCGCTGCGGCGTGTTCGTCAATCCCGCGCTTACCGAACCCTTCGGTCTGACCCTGATCGAGGCGGCTGCATGCGGCCTGCCCTTCGTCGCCACCGAGGACGGCGGCCCCCGCGACATCGTGGCAAATTGCCGCAACGGGCTGTTGGCAAATCCCCTCGATCCCGACGCCATCGCCGTTGCTCTGGAGCAAGCGCTTGCCAACAAGGCACAGTGGCGTCAGTGGGCCAGGAATGGCCTGCTCGGCGTCAAGCGCCATTACAGTTGGGACGCACACGTGACCAAATATATGCACGCGGTACGCCACCTCCTGTATCGCGACCGCAAACGTCTGCGCCGCCAGCTCGCGTTTACCCAGCATGCCGACAAATCGCCCATGCCCCTGGTGCGCAGAATGCTGATATGCGATATCGACAATACCTTGATCGGCGATAGGGAAGGTCTCAAGGAGCTGGTCTCCTGGCTGCGGCAACATGCCGGATCGGTCGGCTTTGGCATTGCCACCGGACGCACGCTGGATAGCGCGGTCAAGGTGCTCAAACAGTGGCGTATTCCCATGCCCAACGTGTTAATCACCTCGGTGGGCAGTGAAATATATTATGGACCAAAGCTGGGGCCCGATACCGGCTGGGCCAACCATATCCATCACCTCTGGCGTCGCAACGCCCTCTCCAATGTCCTGGCCGATATCCCCGGCCTCGAATTGCAGCCTCAGGGAAATCAGCGCGAATTCAAGCTCAGCTACAACATCAATCCCGACATGATGCCGCCTCTCAAGGAAATCTATCGCCGTCTCCATGAACACCATCTGCATGCCAGGCTTATTTATTCCCACGAGTCATTCCTCGATGTGCTGCCGATACGCGCCTCCAAAGGGCATGCCATCCGCTATCTGGCCTACAAGTGGGCGCTGCCACTGAGGTGTTTTCTGGTGGCCGGAGATTCCGGGAACGACGAAGAAATGCTGATGGGCGACACACTCGGTGTGGTAGTAGGCAACCATAGTCCCGAACTGGCAATCCTGCAGGGTCAGGAGCAGATCTATTTCGCGCGCGGCTATTTCGCCAACGGCATCATGGAAGGCCTCAAACACTATGGCTTCGACCACGAAGCAAACCTGCAATTAGAAAAGGAGGCCCTGGCATGATTGAAGAATTCAATGATTTCGCCCAGCATAACCGCGATGCCGCCTACACTTTGCTTAGACGCTATTTTTCACATAATCGCCCGTTTCTGTTGCAGTCCGACCTGCGTGAAGAATTCGCAACGCTGGCCCGGGAATACGACCGGCTCGACCTTGCAGCTTCGCCCCTGGGCCAATTCGTGGATCGCCTGCAGGAGGGCATATTCCAGGCGCCCTGGGCCTATTTTGCCGTGCGTCCTGGAAAAGGGCAGTTGGCCTATCTGCGCATACACGGGGAGTCAGTGCTTGCCGAACAGGTGAGCACCTCGGAATTTCTGCAATTCAAAGAACTGCAAATTGATCCGACCGAGGTGGCGCCGCCCATGCTGGAGATCGACTTCGGCCCTTTTGGCCGCGGCTTCCCCAGACTCAAGGAGCCTCGTTCAATAGGCCAGGGTATGAGCTTTCTCAACCGGCAGTTATCCAGCGATATGTTCAACCGGCCGCAGGAAGGTGCAGACAAGCTGCTGTATTTTCTCAGCGCCCACGCCATCGATGGCCAGCAACTGATGATCAATGGCAGTATCCGCGATACCAACGGGCTGCGTGCGGCGCTGCGGCGTGCGCAGGGTGAGCTGGAAAAGGTGAGCGAAGACACGCCGTGGTCCGATCTGGCCGAAAAGCTGGGCAGGCTGGGCTTCGCGCCCGGCTGGGGCGACAATGCCGCGCGCGTGGCCGACACCATGAGCCTGCTTGCCGACATTCTGGAAGCGCCTTCGCCCACTGCCCTGGAAACGTTGCTGGCGCGCATCCCCATGATCTCGCGCCTGCTGATTCTTTCCCCCCACGGCTACTTCGGCCAGGACAATGTGCTGGGCCTGCCCGACACCGGGGGTCAGGTGGTGTATATCCTCGACCAGGTGCGCGCTCTGGAGCGGGAAATGCGCGAGCGCATGGCACGCCAGGGGGTGCCAGTGGAACCCAAGATTGTGATCGTCACCCGCCTTATTCCCGACGCCGGACAAACCACATGCAACCAGCGCATGGAAAAAGTCAGCGGCTGCGACAACACCTGGATCCTGCGGGTGCCTTTCCACAAGAAAAATGGCGAGATCGTGCGGCACTGGATTTCACGCTTCGAAATCTGGCCCTATCTCGAAGACTACGCCCGCGACGTGGAACGGGAAGCCCTGGCGGAACTGGGCGGCCGCCCGGACCTGATCGTCGGCAACTATTCCGACGGCAATCTGGTGGCTTCCCTGCTAAGCAAACGCCTCGGAGTGACGCAGTGCAACATCGCCCATGCCCTGGAAAAAACCAAATATCTCCATTCCGATCTGTACTGGCGCGAAAACGATGCCCAGTACCACTTCTCCTGCCAGTACACCGCCGATCTGATCGCCATGAATACGGCGGATTTCATTATTGCGAGCACCTATCAGGAGATCGCCGGCACGGACGATACGGTGGGCCAATATGGAAGCTATCATGCGTTCACCATGCCCGGCTTGTATCGCGTCATTAACGGCATCGACCCGTTCGACCCGAAATTCAACATCGTCTCGCCCGGGGCGGATGCGGAAGTCTACTTCCCTTACAGCGCTAGCGATCGCCGCCTCAACGGACTGATTCCGGAACTCGAAACCATGATTTATGGCGATGAGCCCAACCCTCAGGCGCGCGGAATCCTGGCGGAAAAAACCAAGCCCCTGATCTTCACCATGGCGCGTCTGGACCATATCAAAAACCTGACCGGCCTGGTGGAGTGGTATGCAGCCTCGCAGGATTTGCGTGACCGCGCCAATCTGCTGGTCGTCGGCGGCTACATCGACCCGAACCAGTCTTCCGACCACGAAGAGCAGACGCAGATCCGGCACATGCACGAACTCATGGATCAACATGGCCTGGACGGCCAGATGCGCTGGCTAGGCATGCGCCTGGACAAGAATCTGGCGGGGGAACTGTACCGCTATGTCGCGGATCGCCGCGGGATTTTCGTACAACCAGCGCTGTTCGAAGCCTTTGGCCTGACCATCATCGAAGCCATGGCATCCGGGCTGCCCACCTTCGCCACCCGCCACGGCGGCCCCTTGGAAATCATTCAGCACAATCAGTCCGGCTTTCATATCGACCCCAACGACGGCGCCAGCGCCGCACAGCAGATGGTGGACTTTCTTGACCTTTGCACAGCCGATCCGCATGAATGGGAGCGCCTGTCGCGCGGCGCCATAGCTCGAATCGAAGCCCGCTACACCTGGAAACTGTATGCTGAACGCATGATGACCCTGTCGCGCATTTACGGCTTCTGGAAGTTTGTCAGCGGCCTGGAACGGGAAGAAACTGCACGCTATCTGGACATGTTCTACCATCTGCAATTCCGCCCCCTGGCGGCCAGGATCGCCACGGAGCAGTAAATTCAGACCACATCTTATGGCAATGTCATGAAAACATTAGAAGCGCTGATCACCTCGCCCGGCACAGCCGATTTGAAGGAATTGCTGCACCTGTCCCAATCGGCACTGCATATCCTGTTAATCCTTGTTCTGGCCTGGATACTGCTGCGTTTATCGAGGAAAGCCATCTGGATGTTGCAGATATACTCGACACATCATACGGACAACAATCTTGAAGGGCTCAAGCGCATCGAAACGCTGAGCCGGGTGTTCCGCTATACTTCTTCGGTGGTCATTTATGTGGTCGCGGGCATGGTGGTTTTAAGCGAGCTGGGAGTCTCCATCGCGCCGATCCTGGCTACTGCCGGAGTACTCGGCATCGCGGTTGGATTTGCTGCGCAGAACCTGATCAAGGATTACTTCAACGGCATTTTCCTGTTGCTGGAAAATCAGGTACGGCAAGGCGATGTAGTAGAAGCGGGTGGCAAGGGCGGGCTGGTAGAAGAAGTAACGCTGCGCTATATCAAGATGCGCGATTACGACGGGAACGTACACTTCATTCCCAACGGCGTCATCACTACGGTCACCAACATGAGCCGGGGGTTCGCCTACTCGGTGATTGATGTCGGCGTGGCTTACCGGGAAGACACCGACGAAGTGATGAATTTGATGCTCCAGGTAGGCGCAAATTTGCGTAAGGACGAAGCCATCGGACCTAAAATCATGGAAGACATGGAAATGGCCGGAGTCGACAAATGGGACAATTCTGCAGTCGTTATCCGCTGTCGCTTCAAGGTACTGCCGCTTGAGCAATGGGGCGTACGCCGGGAGTTCCTGCGCCGGCTGAAACAGGTCTTCGATAAGCACCGTATCGAGATACCCTATCCTCACATGACCATCTACCCCGGGCAAGCCAAGGATGGTTCAGCGCCACCCTTCAATATCGCCTCCCGGAACGAATCCACAAAATCGGACGCGGATTGACGTAACGATCACGTTATCTTCAAGATGGCGGTACGTTTACATGAAGGCGTAACCATGGTCATCATCGATACCCACTGCCACCTGGACGCGGCCGAGTTCGACGCCGACCGCGACACGGTGGCGACGCAGGCCCACGCGGCAGGCGTGCAGACCATTGTTGTTCCGGCGGTGCAGTACGCCAACTTCGACGCGGTGCTGGCTGTCAGCCAGCGTTATCCCGGCTGCGTGGCGGCGCTGGGGCTGCACCCGATATATAGCGACGTACACCTTCCTGAACACCTCGCCTTGTTGCGCGCCGCCATCGAGCGGCAGCGCCCGGTGGCGATGGGCGAAATCGGGCTGGATTTTTTCGTGCCCAATGCGGATGTGACGAAGCAGGAATACTACTTCACCGAACAGCTTAAAATCGCCCGCGATTTCGACCTGCCAGTATTGCTCCACAGCCGCCGCGCCAACGACCAGATATTGAAACAATTGCGCCGCTTCGGTATCCAGCGCGGCATCGCCCACGCCTTCAGCGGCAGTCGCCAGCAGGCCGATGCATTCATCCGGCAAGGCTTCAAACTGGGTTTTGGCGGCGCCATGACTTATACTCGGGCCTCGAATTTGCGTCGCCTGGCAGCCGAGTTGCCGCTGGAAGCCATCGTGCTGGAAACAGATGCGCCGGACATGGCGCCAGCCTGGATCCAGCATCAGCGCAATGGCCCGCAACAGCTACCCGCCATCGCCGCCGTGTTGGCCGAATTGCGCGGCGTCGGGTTTGATGACATCGCACAGGCAACCAGCGTCAATGCACGCGCCGCCATACCTGCATTGGCAGCGCTGGACGCGCCACCGGCAATATCAACATAAACGCCCATTTCAGTATTGGCTGTACTCACTAACCGGAGGCTAAACACTCGCGTGGAAGCACACAATTTTTTTCTGATGCTGGCCATCCTGCTGCTGGCGGCGCGGTTCTTGTCCGAGCTGGCGATACGCATCGGCGTTCCGGCGGTAATCGGCGAACTCGCCGCCGGCCTCATCATCGGCCCATCCCTGCTCGGGCTGGTCAGCCCGGACGCCACCATGAAGCTGCTGGCCGAAATCGGCATCATTCTGCTGCTGTTCGAGGTGGGCATGGATACCGACGTGTTCCGCCTTGCCAAGGCTGGTTCCAAACCCATCGTCGTGGCCATCGCCGGCGTGGTGTTTCCGTTCGGGTTCGGTTACCTGGTCAGCCACGCGATGTTTGGCATGTCGTTGCTGGCCAGCCTGTTCATCGGCGGCACCCTGACCGCCACCAGCATCGGCATCACCGTGCGCGTGCTGACCGACCTGCAGCGCCGCAACAGCGACGAAGCGCAAATCGTCATTGGCGCTGCGGTACTGGACGACATCGTTGGCGTGATCCTGCTCGCTTTTCTCTACCAGTTTGCCGTCTCCGGAGAAATGTCGCTGGCGGCGACCGGCACGGTGGGCGCCTACATCGTCCTGTTCATGCTGCTGTCGCCATTCGCCGCCAAATTCATGGCGTTCATCATTGGCCATTTCGACCGCCGCAGCAGTTCGCCGGGGCTGCTGCTGACCATGGCGCTGAGCCTGATCATGCTGTTCAGCTATCTGGCGCATGCCATCGGCGCCCCCGAGATCATGGGTGGCTTCGCAGCCGGCATCGCCATGGGGCAACACTTCCGCGTCACCCTGACCGAACGGCTACGCATCCCGTTTTCCGCCTACCTGAACCGGATTTTCGCTCCCAGCCCGGAGTTGTCTCAGCGCCTGGAGAGCCAGATGCGGCCGCTGATCCATACCTTCACGCCGCTGTTCTTCGTAATGGTCGGCGTCTCGCTCAACCTCAAGCAGGTGGACTGGTCGTCGGCCTTCGTCTGGGGTCTGTCTGCCGCGCTGCTGGTGGTTGCCGTCGCCGGCAAGCTGGTTTCCGGCTTTCTGATCAAGGAGCCGCGCCTGCAGCAGGCGGTCATTGGCCTGTCCATGATCCCGCGCGGCGAGGTGGGCCTGATTTTCGCCCAGATCGGCTTTGCCAACGGCATTCTGGACGCGCAAGTCTATGCGGCGCTGCTGATTGTGATCGCACTGACCACCGTGGTACCGCCGTTCATCATCAAGTGGATATATCAACGCAACGACACGGCTACGGCCATCAATACACAGGTGAGTAAATGACCGCATTGCCGCAATTCGAACGCACCCACATCCTGTTGGGCGACGCCGGCCTGCAACTGCTTGCCGGCAAACACATCTTTGTCGCAGGGCTGGGCGGCGTCGGATCCTACTGTGTGGACGCGCTGGCACGCGCGGGCATAGGCAGGCTCACCCTGGTGGATCATGACGTGGTCGCCACCAGCAATATCAACCGCCAGTTACCCGCGCTGCTTTCCACGGTGGGACAATCCAAGGCCGAATTGATGCAGGCGCGCATCATGGATATCAACCCGGCCTGCCAGGTGATCATCCATCGGGTATTTCTGTCGCCCGAAAACGTCAGCGCGTACGTGCCGCACGACGTTGACTATGTGATTGACTGCATCGACTCGCTCAATTGCAAGGTTGCCCTGGTACAAAGCAGCCTGCAGCGCGGCTTGCGCGTGGCCTCCAGCATGGGCGCGGGCAATCGCCTCGATCCGTCCAGGGTCAGGCTGGCTGACATCAGCCAGACCGAAATGTGCCCGTTGGCGCGCATCATGCGCAAACGCCTGCAGCGTCACTGCATCAAAACAGACGTACTCACGGTATTTTCCGATGAAGCCCCGAGCGCGCCGCTTCCGCCGCAACCGGTGGATGGCCCTGGCCGTGCGCGCGCCATCAACGGCACCATCAGTTACATGCCGGCACTTTTCGGCCTGATGCTTGCCGGAGAAGTGCTGCGCCGCCTGCTGCTGGAGACAAAGACAGAAACGTCTGCAAGCCTTACGCCTGAGAGTTGAACCGGGAAAGGCATTTAGCCACGGAGGGCACAGAGAACACGGAGAAAAGCGTTTGGGATTAAAGCGCACTCACCGGCTCTGCTGCTCGATTGCCTGCCGCTGTGCCTGACTTTGCTGCTGCAGGGTTTGCTCCACCGCTTTTGCCCGCTGCAACTCATCGCGCTGCCTATCGAATAACCGCGCCTCGCCCGGCGTCTTCGGCAACGGCGGATGTGATGGCTTCTGTTGACCACAGGCAGCCAGCCACAATGCCATCCCAACCCCAATCAACACTGAACGCATCAGCCATCTCCCTGATCGGCGCCGCCTTCTATCCGGTTTTTGTCCCTCGGCTTCGCTTTACGCTTCCTTCAACCGGGAAACCATCTGGAGTTTCAAACCAACAGGTTTCCAGCGCGAATGCTTCATAAATCAGGCGGCTCTCGCATGTTTAATCTCAAAAGGATAAGCGCCGTTGGCGCGTGCATCCAGCAATACCACCTCAACCGCAGTGCCGTCTTCCGCATAACTGACATGCGTATTCCAGTCTTGCGATACCTCGCGCACGATGGGCTTGTCAGACAGGCGTATAACAAGAATATCGTCCTCATCAAAATACACTGTGTGCATTATCGCCCTCCTAAATCACCTCAAAATGATGCATAACCGTTTTGACAACAAGCCTGTCTTCCAGCACCAGAACAGCGCACAGCAGATTATCCGATCGTTCGCTGAAATCCTTGAAAACCCACAGATGTGTGGCATCCCGATAACGCGTTTCGCCTGAATCAATCACATCCAGCAATAGGGTCTCGTTGATTCCACGCTCATCCATGCGCATTTGTGCGTGGCGAGTAATGACAATAGCGCGTTGAAATCGTGTGCTGTACATAATAGACATTGTAATCACAAAATGACGGCCAAATATAAAAACGGGCCACCAAAGTGACCCGTTTCTAATCTTCTTACACCGCCGGAAGATGCCGGCAAATGCTTAGAAATTGTGGATCATACCCAGCGAGAAGCCGCCTGGAGTGTTGTCTGACGTGACGCAAGGTTATCGCACGCCTCGCCGACCTGGTTCACCCACATAATTTTTCCAGCGCCCGCGTCACAGCTGCTTCATCGGACGCACCCAGGCGACCTATTTTGCCCAACACCAGGCGATGATCGAGGGTAAACAACTTCATTCGCACCACTGACGGTGCAGGTAAACCGGCCGCGCTCAGGTCGGTTACACCGACATCGAGGGGCCAGGCGGAATTTTTCGCGCTGGTAATCATCGCCAACACGCTATGTCCAGCAGGCGCATTAAATGGTGTGTTAGCGGACAGGATCAGTGCAGGGCGTTTCTTTGCCTGCGCTTTATCGGTGAAAGGGAAAGGCACTTTGACCACGTCGAAGCGTTCATAGCTCACGGTAGGCCTCAGCGTCATTATCCGAGCTCCATTCGTTCAACGTGCCAGCCAGCGCCTGCGCATACTGGATATCCAGCGGTGTGGCGCGGCGCAACCTGACCTCATCGTTGATTATCTCGAATGCCAGTGTATCGCCACCATGGATGCCGAGCTTCTTGCGTATTTCGGCCGGAATGGTTGCCTGATATTTGCTCGTCACTTTACTCGTTTGCATTTCGCTCTCAGTAATACGCAATACTGCATTACCGAAAGATAGATTATTCACATCGCTACGTCAAGCGCAAATAAAAAAACGGGCCACCGAAGTGACCCGTTTCTAATCTCCTGCACACCACCGGCAGATGCCGGCAAATGCTTAGAAGGCGTGAATCATACCGACTGAGAAGCCGCTAGGATTTGCACCATAGGAAGCAGGGCTAACCACCGAAATTCCGGTAGCGCCACCGCCCAACGCGTATGAGCCGTTGGTGTCGTTGCGTACCTGAGTGTACAGTGCGTAAACAGAGGTGCGCTTGGACATGGCGTGATCAACACCCAGGCTCCACTGCTTGGCGCCGTCGCTGCCGCTCAGATCAGCACCAGCCACGTTCTTCTGGTTGCTACTACCTGCTTTGGTGTAAGCCAGCTTGAGGGTATTGCTGCCCATTTGATAGGAGACAGGCAGATACCAAGCGCCGCGGCTAAGGTCGTGAACTGCTGTAGCACCAGTTGTATTACCATCGCCCTTGATGCGCTCATACCCCAAGCCGATTTTCAAATCGCCGAACTTGTAACCAACACCAGCGCGCCAGTTTTTAAGTGTGAAATCGCTGACAGCTGCGGTATTGGGAACCCCCTTGTTTTCTTCATACGCCAGGGCAGCGTAAAGCGGGCCATCTGCATAGGCACCGCTAATCGAATAGAAATGCGGATTGGTGACAGAGGTGACAACACCAGCAGCATTACCGGTATCATTGCCCATCTCATTCGAAGCAGAATACAAAGCCTTGACGGTGAAGCCGCTCATGTTCGGGCTAATATACTGAACCGCGTTTTGCGCACGAATGCTTGCAAGGTTAGTGCCACCAATCATACCCATAATGCTGCGGTAATCCGCCAGTGTATGCTGACCGAACGGATCCAGCGGGCCAGTGGATGTTTTAAACGGCGTATCGATAATACCGAGTTGTACTGTACCCCACTGTTTGTCAGCCAGACCGACAAAGGTGGTACGGCGGCTCTGGTTGCCACCGCCGATTGCGCCAAACGCCGAAGAGTCATTAATGTTCTGCTGGTCAATCGCGATGGATTGCTCATATTGCCAAATCGCCGACAGGCCGTTGCCCAGGTCTTCGGAACCCTTGAAACCAAGGAAGCTGTTGTTGCTGGAAACACGAGCGCGTCTTTCGGAAGAACTTACATTGGCTAGTATGCCGCCGACTGGTGGAACAGCAGCCGAAGTTGCGCCGTAACCGCCGCCATCGACACTGTCAACGGAAGCTGCGAATTCGCCGTAGATCGTGACGTTGCCGCTATCGGCCATTGCCACTGGGGCAACGAAGGCACTGGCGATGGCCAGCGCGATAAGTTTCTTGTTCATGTAAATCTCCTTAGTTGAAGTGTGTATCGCAGCGGGTGTTACCCACGCTGCGAACCCCTCTTGCGAGAAGCTAAGGGCATTATGCCCAAGGCTTTTTACACGCCGCAACCTTATACGACGAATTTGCATGATTTTCATGGCTTCGTGTTGTTTTTTTGCAACAAGCGAGACTGGATCCGCTCAGAGCGGTACCCGGCTGCGCAGGATGGCCTGTCTGAGCACCGGATCGTCCAGCGTGTCCAGATAGATGACGTCCAGCCTGTAGATAACCGGCGCCTGTTCCAGCGCCTCGATCAGATCGTGCCAGCGCGCGGGGGTCAGGGTGGGGGCTTCAATAGCGAGATCAATGTCGGATGCGCGTCGCGCCCGACCGACGGCGCGGGAGCCAAATACCCAGGCGCGACGCACTTCGGGAAAGCGGGCAAGTGTTGCCTGCAAAGTGTGACGGTCCTGTTCGCGCAGTTGCAGCATGGGTTCAGTCCAGCGTCAGTTTAGCTACCCACACTGCCATGTCATGGAGCTGGCTGGCATAGCGCCGGCGGATGTGGGCTGCGATGGATTCGGCCACGGCTTCGCGGTAAGTGTGGGTGGTGAGGTTGCGGTCTTCCAGCATGGCAAGCCAGATATCGGCGTCTTCAGGGGTGGCTATCAGGCCATCCACAAATGCCTGCTTGAGTGTCTGGCGCGGGCCGGTGGCCTCCATGCCCTGGTGCAGGAGATAGAGTTGCAGGGTTTTCCAGGCGATTTCAAAAGTGAACTCAAAACGCTGAATGGTGGCGTCGCGCAGGATGCTGTCACCCTGCTGCATCACAGCCTCTTGCAGCCGCGCTGCCGCACGCAGAAAATCCTGCTGACGTTGCGAAAAACGTTGAGTGTCCATGCGCTGATTGTGGGCGAGACGTACGTGTCTGGCAAGCCGCACGGCACCCGACTGCTATTTGCGCATGGTCCACCACACGATCCCGAGCAGCAGGGCAAGTGCTACGCCTGCTTCGAATATAAACCAGGCGAGGCTGACCATTCCGTTATCTTCCATGTTTGCGGCCTTTCTTGTTAAACGGCAATTCATTTCACCGGGGTAGGAAAATTACGAATGAGGTCGAGACGAATCCTGACGGCTTCACCCGTTTCACTGCGTGCCACCAGCCATTCTGCGCCGTTTTCTTCGGTCACCTCCAGCGGCCATATCCGTGCCATGTACGATTGCTGGCTGGCGGGGTCATGCCAGTGCAGGTCCATCGATTCGTTGCACAGCGTGGCAATGGTGACGCGCTCGATATAAAAACGCGGGACAGGCTGGTAGGGCAGGTGCATGGCTTTGTTATACTCAGGGCTGTTTGCTTATCTGTGATTCTCGCATGAGACAACTCGCCCGCACAGCTTTGATATTAGCCGCACTGATGAGCGGCGGCTGCGCCACCCAGCCCACGCCGCCTGCACCCAAACCAGCGCCACCGGCCGCGCCGCAGCCAAAACCGGCACCATCGGTGGTGTGCCCTCCGCCCACGCCGGAAGTGCCGCCGCCCGTACCCCCGGTCACGCCCAATCTGAGCCCGGCCGACTGGTCCAGCCTGCCCGGCTGGCAGGACGATAATCTGCTGCGGGCGTGGCCGGTGTGGCTGCAGTCGTGCACGGCGCTGAAAACCAGACCGGAATGGCAGGCCGTGTGCGCCGCATCCGAGGCGCTCAAGACCACCGATGCAGCGACAGTACGGGCGTTTTTCGAAAGCCAGTTCGCGCTGTATCAGTCGCGCCAGGCCGACGGCAGCGAGGACGGGCTGATTACCGGTTACTACGAGCCGCTGCTGCATGGCAGCCTCACCCCCAGCGCGAAGTACTCGATACCCTTATATAGCCCGCCCGCCGATTTGCTGACCATTGACCTCGGCACTATTTATCCGGAATTGAAACACATGCGTTTGCGCGGACGCCTGCAGGGGAACAAGGTGGTGCCGTATCTGGCGCGTGCCGATATTGATGACGGCACCGATCCGCTCAAAGGCAGCGAACTGGTCTGGGTGGACAACCCGGTGGAAGCGTTTTTCCTGCAAATCCAGGGATCGGGGCGCATCCAGTTGCCCGACGGCAGCATGATGCGGGTGGGCTATGCCGACCAGAATGGCTATCCGTATCGCTCCATCGGCCGGGTGCTGGCCGAGCGCGGTGAGCTGCCGCTGGCGCAGACTTCGATGCAGAACATCAAGGCATGGGGCAAAAGCAATCCGGACAAGCTGCCGGAACTGCTGGCGCAAAACCCGAGCTATGTGTTTTTCCGCGAGTTGCCGAATAACGGCAATGGCCCGATGGGCGCACTGGGCGTGCCGATTACCGGCGGACGCAGCATTGCCGTGGATGCCCGCGCCATCCCGCTGGGCGCGCCGGTGTGGCTGGCCACCACCCGGCCCGCTTCCGACCAGCCGCTCGACCGCCTGGTGCTGGCGCAGGATACCGGCGGCGCAATTCGCGGCAACGTGCGCGCGGATTTTTTCTGGGGTTTCGGCAACGAGGCAGGCAACAAAGCCGGCATGATGAAACAGCCTGGGAAAATGTGGGTGTTGCTGCCCAAGGACATGCCCGTGCCTACGGAGTTGCCGGGGCCATTGGCGGCGAAAGCCAGGGTGGTTAACAAGTAGTCACGGAAGCGGCATTCACCACAGGAAAACAAAAAGGCAGAATTCAAGACGCTTCTCCGGGCTTGCCTTTTGCCTTACTTATCCAGCTCGTAGCGCACTTTAATCACCACCAGCGATTTCACCGCGCGGCCGGCTTTTTGTGCCGGAGCGAATTGGGCCTTGCGGAAAGCGTCGAGTGCGCTCTGGTCGAAAATGCCGGGCGGGCTGGCGTCGCTGACCTCGATATCCTGCACGCCGCCACTCTCATCCAGTTTCAGCCTGAGTTCGACCCAGCCGCTGGCGCCGCGAGCGATGGCGGCTTGCGGGTATACCGGGTTGATGGCGGCCAGCGCGCGCGGCTGAACATCCAGCTGCCTGGCGGTGTAATAAACCGGATCGACCAGCAGCGGCACATTCACCGCAGGCAACGAACTGCTGACCGGCGGTGCGGGATTGGCGGGCGCGGCCATGCTGGGTACTGTGGGCGGCACGACAGGCGCGGCCTGCACGGGTGGCGGCGTACTGGCCACGGCCACGGGCGGCGGAGGCGATGCTGGCTTGGGTGGCGCTTGCGGTGTTGGCTGTGGCGGAATTTCAGGCGCGGCAGCCGGCGCTTCGATCTGGGGCATGGGCGCTGCGGAGAGCGGCGCGGGGGGCTGCAGGCGCACCTGGATGGCCGGGATAGTGGCCGCCACCGGGGCCGCAACAGGATGAACGCGCAGCAGGCCGATCAGCGCCAGATGAACCGCAATGGAGATGGACATGGCGGCCACCACGCGCTGCATGGCCGGGCTGAGTTCAGGCTCCTGGAGATCGGCTGGGCGCGGCATGCGCGTGCATCAATGCAATACACGCGGCATGGCAAGGGTAAACACGGGAATCTCCGCGTCGAAGTGTTCGCCGTCTTCCGCCACCATCTGATAGCTGCCGTACATGGTGCCCACCGGCGTATTGATCGCCGTGCCGCTGGTGTATTCAAAGCTCTCGCCGGGCTTGAGCAGGGGCTGCTCGCCCACCACGCCCAGACCGCGCACTTCCTGCACCTTGTTTTCGGCGTCGGTAATGACCCAGTGGCGCGAAACCAGTTGCGCCGGGATGGTGCCGGTGTTGGTAATGGTGACCGTGTATGCAAACACATAGCGATCCTGGTGCGGATCGGATTGATCGGGGATAAACGTCGTCTCGACGCTCACCGTGATGTGATTTTTTCTGCTGTCGCCCATCTGTGTGCCTGTCCTTGAGTCGGTCGCGCTGTTACCTCGACGCGATTCCGGGTAAAATTGACTTTCTTATCCAAAGGCTTGTTGAAAGGGTCACCATGTCCAGGCAGTTCCGTATCGCACCGAGCATTTTATCCGCAAACTTCGCCAAGCTGGGGCAGGAAGTCACCGATGTGATCGCTTCCGGTGCGGACATCATCCATTTCGATGTGATGGATAACCACTATGTGCCCAATCTGACCATCGGCCCGCTGGTGTGCGAATCGCTGCGCCCGGTGACGGACGCGATCATTGACGTGCACCTGATGGTCAAGCCGGTTGACCGTATTATCCCCGATTTCGCCAAGGCCGGGGCGAACATCATCACCTTTCACCCGGAAGCCTCCGAGCACATCGACCGCACCCTCTCGCTGATCAGGGAATGCGGATGCAAGGCTGGCCTGGTGTTCAACCCGGCCACTTCGCTGAGCTATCTGGACTACGTGATGGACAAGGTGGACATGATCCTGCTGATGTCGGTCAACCCCGGCTTCGGCGGGCAGAAGTTCATCCCGGAAACGCTTAACAAGACGCGAGCCGTGCGCCAGCGTATCGATGCCTCGGGCCGCGACATCTGGCTGGAAGTGGACGGCGGCGTGAAAGTCGACAACATTGCCGAAGTGGCGCGCGCGGGCGCAGACGTGTTCGTGGCAGGCTCCGCTATTTTCGGCGCGGCAAAGGACAGCGATGTGCACCGCTATGACAGCGTAGTGGCGGCGATGCGCGCGGAACTGGCGAAGGCTTGACCCAGTCATTGCTGACTTGATCCGGCATGACGTAAACGAGATTAGGCATTAAACCTAAAACCACAATTCAGGCCACGGAGATCACAGAGCTCACAGAGGCAATGGAGCTCACACGGTTATCGTAAATACCGGCTTCACTCATCGGGTGAACCGGAAAATTGCGGAACACGCTTTATCTCTGTGTGCTCCGTGATCTCCGTGGCTAACTGACTTTTTAAGACCATATGAACTTCCCAATCAAAATCAAGGCCGTGGTGATCGACCTCGACGGCACGCTGCTCGACACCGCACCCGACCTCGCCCACGCGGCGGAACTGATGATGGCCGAGCTCGGCATGCCGCAGGTGCCGCTGGCGTCCATCAAATCCTATATCGGCAACGGCGTTTCGCGTCTGGTGAAGCGCGTGCTCGCCGGCAGCATGGACGCCGAACCGGATGCGGCGCTGTTCGCCCGCGCCTATCCGATTTACCAGAAGCATTACAGCGCTAACGTGTCGCTGTATTCGCGCCCCTTCCCCGGCGTTGTGGAAGGCCTGCAGGCGTTGCGCGCAATAGGCTTGCACGTGGCCTGCATTACCAACAAGGCGGAGGTGTTCACCCTTCCGTTGCTGCGCGATACCGGCCTGCTGGATTATTTCGAACTGGTGCTGTCGGGCGACACGCTGCCCAAACGCAAGCCTGACCCGCTGCCCTTGCTGCACGCCTGCAAGCACTTTGGCGTCGAGCCCGGCGAACTGCTGCTGATTGGCGATTCGCTCAACGACACCCAGGCCGCGCGCGCTGCCGGCAGCCCGGTGTTCTGCGTACCTTACGGCTACAACCGTGGCCTCCCGGTGGCGGAACTGGATCTGGACGCCGTGGTGCCCAGCCTGCTGGAAGCCACCAAGCTGATTGCGAAAGCCTGAAAAACATGAGCCACGTTGGCATGGAAATACATAGAGAAAAACGCCATTCATGGCGATGGCACTGATACGCCAGCTTTTTCCGGTGGCGCGATTGATTCGTGCCGTCCCTCGCTATGCTTCTATGACTTTGTGGTGAAATCATGACTGAACAGGAATTCAACAAACTTGCCCGCCAGGGCTATAACCGCATCCCGCTCACGCGCGAGATGCCGGCTGATCTCGACACCCCGCTGTCGGTTTATCTCAAACTGGCCAACGCGCCCTATTCCTACCTGCTCGAATCGGTGGTGGGCGGCGAGCGCTTCGGCCGCTATTCTTTCATCGGCCTGCCCGCGCGCACCGTGTTGCGGGTGCATGGACACCTGGTCACGGTGGAGACTGATGGCATCAAGGTGGAACAGCAGGAGGCTGCCGATCCGCTGGAATTTGCCGAACATTTCCTGACGCGCTTCAAGGCCGCCAGCCTGCCCGGCCTGCCGCGTTTTGCCGGTGGACTGGCGGGCTATTTCGGATACGACTCGGTGCGCTACATCGAAAAACGTCTGGCCAGCAGGCACCAACCCGATGCGCTGCACACGCCGGATATCCTGCTGCTGCTCAGCGAGGAGCTGGCGGTGGTGGATAACCTCACCGGCAAGCTGACGCTGATCGTCTATGCCGATCCGATGCAGACAGACGCTTATGCGGAAGGCTACCGGCGCCTGAATCGGCTCACCGGGCAATTGCGCGCCCCCGTGGCAGTACCCCACACGCAGGCAGTCTGCACGGCGCCGGTGCTATCGGAGTTCGGCGAGGACGAATTCAAGGCCGCCGTGCTGCGCGCCAAGCAGTACATCATCGACGGCGACATCATGCAGGTGGTGCTGTCCCAGCGCATGTCGCGTCCGTTCGATGCCAGCCCGCTCACGCTGTACCGCGCGCTGCGCAGTCTCAACCCGTCGCCTTACATGTTTTATTACGACATGGGCAGTTTTCACGTGGTGGGGGCATCGCCGGAAATCCTGGTGCGGCTGGAGGATGACACGGTCACCGTGCGCCCCATCGCAGGCACGCGTCCACGCGGCGCCAATCGCGAACACGACACCCAGCTGGCCGCCGAGCTGCTGGCCGACCCCAAGGAATGCGCCGAGCACCTGCAGTTGCTGGACCTGGGGCGCAACGACGCGGGACGCGTGGCGGTCACCGGCAGCATCAAGGTCACCGAGAACATGCAGATCGAGCGCTATTCGCACGTCATGCATATCGTCTCCAATGTCGAAGGCAAGCTCAAGCCGGGCTTGTCGGCGATGGACGTGCTGCGCGCCACCTTCCCGGCCGGCACCGTATCCGGCGCACCCAAGGTACGTGCCATGGAAATCATCGACGAACTGGAACCGAGCAAGCGCGGCGTGTACGCCGGCGCAGTCGGGTATCTGGGCTTTGATGGCGACATGGACCTGGCGATCGCCATCCGCACCGCGGTAATCAAGGACGGCATGCTGTACGTGCAGGCGGGCGCGGGCATCGTTGCCGACTCGGTGCCCGAGAACGAATGGACTGAAACCCAGAACAAGGCACAGGCGGTGATCCGTGCCGCGGAACTGGCACAGGCAGGGTTTGACCTGCCGCAGGAATAGGAGACCGCCATGCTGCTGATGATCGACAATTACGACTCCTTCACCTACAACCTGGTGCAGTATTTTGGCGAGCTGGGCGAGGACGTGCGCGTGTTCCGCAACGACGAAATCGACCTCGCCGCGGTTGCTGCCCTGCATCCCGACCATATCGTGATTTCACCCGGCCCGTGTACGCCCAATGAAGCGGGCGTGTCGGTGCCGCTGATCAGGGAATTTGCCGGAAAAATTCCGCTGCTCGGCGTGTGCCTCGGCCACCAGAGCATCGGCCAGGCGTTCGGCGGCAAAATTGTCCACGCCAGGCAATTGATGCACGGCAAGACCTCAATGATTCACCATAAGGATGTCGGTGTGTTTCATGGATTGCCCAATCCGTTCCGCGCCACCCGCTACCATTCGCTGGTGATCGAGCGCGACAGCCTGCCCGACTGCCTGGAAATCACTGCCTGGACCGAGGACGGCGAGATCATGGGGGTGCGCCACAAGACCCTGCCCATCGAGGGCGTGCAGTTTCACCCGGAATCCATCCTCACCGAATACGGGCACGAGATGCTGGCGAATTTCCTGAAAGGAACCCGATGATGACGCCGCAACAGGCGCTCACCCGGCTGGTCGAGCAGCGCGAAATCTTCCACGACGAGATGCTGTCGCTGATGCGCCAGATCATGAACGGGGAACTCACCCCGATACAGATCGCCGGCATCATCACCGGCCTGCGGGTGAAGAAGGAAACCGTGGGCGAGATTGCCGCCGCGGCGCAGGTGATGCGCGAATTTGCCACCAGGGTGCCGGCGCAGAACGATGTACATCTGGTCGATACCTGCGGTACCGGGGGCGATGCCGCCCACACCTTCAACATTTCCACCACGGCTGCCTTCGTCGCGGCTGCGGCCGGCGCGCGCGTCGCCAAGCACGGCGGACGTTCCGTGTCCTCCACCAGCGGCAGCGCCGATGTACTGGAGGCACTGGGCGTGAATCTCAATCTCACCCCCGGGCAGGTGGGCGAGAGCATCGACGCCATCGGCATCGGCTTCATGTTCGCGCCCAATTTTCACGGTGCCATGAAGCACGCCGCGCCGGTGCGGCGCGAACTGGGCGTGCGCACTCTATTCAACATCCTCGGCCCGCTGACCAACCCGGCAGGTGCGCCGCACCAGCTGCTGGGCGTGTTCCACCCCGATCTGGTCGGCATCCTGGTGCGTGTGCTGCAGCGTCTCGGCAGCCGCCACGTCATGGTGGTGCACGGTGCCGACGGCATGGACGAAATCACCCTGAGCGGCGAAACCCTGATTGGAGAACTGAAAGACGGTGAGGTCACCGAATATGCGATCCACCCGCGCGAGTTCGGTTTCGAGCCGTGCGGCAGCGAGGCACTCAAGGTCTGGGATGCCGTCCAGGCCAGGGACATGCTGCTGTCCGTGCTCGACGACTTGCCGGGCCCGGCGCGCGATATCGTGCTGCTCAACGCCGGCGCCGCCATCTACGTGGCCGACCACGCCGCCACGCTCGGCGAGGGCATCGAGCAGGCGCGCGCCGTCATTCGCAGCGGCGCGGCACGGGACAAGCTGCAGCAGCTGGTGGCCTTCTCCAATCGCGCCAAGGGAGCGTGACCGCGATGTCCGACATCCTCAACAAAATTCTGGCGGTGAAAACGGCGGAAGTGGCCGCCGCCAAAGACGAAAATCCGTTCGAAGCGATACGCGCGGCTGCCGAATTCGCGGTGCCGCCGCGCGATTTCTGCGGCGCCCTGCGCGCCAGGACCGCTGCCGGGCGTGCCGCGGTGATCGCCGAGATCAAAAAGGCCAGCCCGAGCAAGGGCCTGTTGCGGGAAAATTTCCAGCCAGCTGACATCGCCATGAGCTATGCGCGGCATGGCGCTGCCTGCCTGTCGGTACTCACCGACCGGGAATTTTTTCAGGGAAGCCCCGATTACCTGCGCGCCGCACGCGATGCCTGCGACCTGCCGGTGCTGCGCAAGGATTTCATGATCGATCCTTACCAGGTGTACGAAGCGCGCGCCATGGGCGCCGACTGCATCCTGCTCATCGTGGCGGCGCTGCCGCTGGCGAAGATGCAGGAACTGGAAGCACTGGCCCATGGACTCGGCATGGCGGTGCTGGTGGAATCGCACAACGCCGCCGAGCTGGAACAGGCGCTGCAACTCGCCACCCCGCTGCAGGGCATCAACAACCGTAACCTGCGCACCTTTGAAACCTCATTGCAGACCACGCTCGACCTGCTGCCGATGCTGGGCGACCAGCACATTGCAGTCACCGAAAGCGGCATCCTCAGCCGCGCCGATGTGGCACTGATGCGCGAGCATGGCGTCAACGCGTTTCTGGTGGGCGAGGCGTTCATGCGTGCGGATGATCCGGGCGTAGAGCTGGCCCGGCTGTTTGGTGCCTAGTGTAGTGTTGCACGCTATTCGGCACATAAAACGGCGTCTTTTTGCCCATGGCTGCGTTGCAAATCCGCGCAATAGTAGAACTATTGCTGTGGTTTGCGCCTTGCCATGAGCAAAAATCCATCCGTTTTATAGTGCCACAAGCATGCAACACTACACTAGCGCGCCGGAAATCTGCGCCTTCTATTTTCCATACTTCCCTATGGTTGCGGTCGCCAGGGATATCTCGCGCAGGAAGCACAACAAGCCGGCGATTAACGCCAGCATCGCGCAGATGAACAGCATTGCGATTGCGCCGGATGGATCCATGTTGACCTCCGATCCGATAAAAAGCGCGGCAATCACGATGCAGATAAAAAGTGCGGATAGCGTGCACAGGCTGATCGCCCAATGGATCCATCGCGCCCGTCTTGATAGCGTGGTTATTTCTTTTTCATGCGCGGTCGACTTATCGTTTTTCAAACTGCGTCAGTATCGAAAAATCGTTAAGTAAGTGTTTAAGGCGCGCGTTACACATACCGATCCAAAGATCAAACGCGTTCCGCTGGTTACCCTAATCCACTCAAATGACAGGGGGATGACTTGGAAGCCGTACACAGCGAAGCAGCGCAGCGGGGTGTCCTTCACTTTGGTTGCTGGACATGCAAGAGAAAGTGACTCGCCGCCGGGCGACTCCCGGCCAATTTACTGTTTGCCAATACCACTTTTGAAACGTCTGAGCACTGCTGAAAAGTGAGTCCGCCAATGAGCTGAGTGGTGGATATAAATGCGATAACGAAAGACTTGGCCGCGGATTCCGCGGCTGAGGTCATGGCCAATTAAAATAATAAATTGCGAATATTTTAATATATTGAGAATATTTGCCGATATATAGCAAAGTAGCGCGCAAAACCTTGGTGTAGAGGCAATGCCCTATTGCGGGCGTCGGAACTCAATGTGTTTACGGGCTGCCGATTGGCGAGTCCATGAATCCTTGGTTTTAGAAAAAACTCGATCGGTGAATACCTGGTGGTGATAGCTTTGATGCTGGATCGTATTGTTGAAATGTTGATGGGCAAAAAAACCCGGCAGCGCAAAGCAGCTGAACCTGATGCCTTGGCTGCCCCGCCGGGCCACAACGATGCCTTACACAGGCTGAATGCCATTGCACCCTTGATGAACGAGGTTAATAACCCGTCCGCCAATGGAGCAGTCGACCCGAACGCAACAGGCGCATCCCAGGCAAGAAAATCCATTGTGGGCCGTGAAGCCGTGCTGGGCACTAATCAGCGGGTGGCGGGCTATGCCTTCAGTTTGCGATACGAGGTTAACCAGCGGGTGCGTTCCTCCAGCACGATGGTCCAGCGTCTGTATGACGAAGTGCTGTTGCGTAACCTGCAAAACATGGAAATTCAGAGGCTGCTGGAACACCGGCTGGCCTTTATCAATGTGTCGGCAAGTTCCCTGGAAAAGCCTTTGTTCGAAGAGTTGCCGCCGCAGGGTATTGTCTATGTAGTAGGTCCAAACGCACAACTTGTCGCGAATCCCGCATCCTGTTTGACCAGACTGACCCGCCTGAAGGCGCTGGGCTATCGCTTTGGCCTGCAGGGCACAGGCGTGGACAGCCCGGGCATGTCGCCCTTTGTCGAACTGGCGGACTTCCTGTTTATCGATATCGGCAGCAACAATATACCTGCCATCAACGATCAGATGGATACCGCAGTCAGGCTGACCACAGCAATAAAGTTTGTGGCGACAAATATTCGGACCCTGGAGGAATTTGGCGTCTGCGCCAGGTTGCCATTTTCCTTTTATCTGGGGCCATTCATCACCAGCCGTGGAAAGTGGGACACAACGCGAATAGATGCCGGGCGTACCAAAATCCTGCAACTGATGAACAAACTGCGAAGCGATGCGGAGGTGGCCGAACTAACCAGCCTGATCAAGCAGAACCCCGCGCTATCTTTCAAGCTGCTGCGCTACATCAACTCCCCCGGAATGGGACTGATGCACAAGGTCAGCACCCTGGACCAGGCGCTGATGGTGCTGGGCCGGCAAAAGTTTTGTCGCTTGCTGACCCTGTTACTGTTCACCAGCGCAGAAACACGCGGGCTGGATTCGGCGATTATGGAAAATGCCCTGGTACGTGCACGGTTTGCAGAGCTTGTTGCGCAGAATTTCCTGCCTGCTGATGAGCGGGACGGATTGTTCGTGGCAGGGATGTTCTCCCTGCTGGATATCGTGCTGGCCACCCCCATGGAGGCCGTGCTCAAGCTGGTCAGCCTGCCCCCGTCGGTTAACGAAGTGCTGCTTCATCATCGGGGCAAGTATGCCCCCTATCTGGAACTGGCCATCGCCTGCGAGCAATCCGATGACGCAAATATTTCTGCGCTGTCAGAAGCCATCGGGCTGGATGGCAAACAGGTCAACAATCTCCATCTTGACGCACTGCTTTGGGCTCTGCAGATCAATGAATGAAGAATGAAAGTGACTCGCTGCCGGGCGACCCCCGGCGAAGTTTAGAAAATCCCGGGGGTCTAGATACGCAGCATGATAAATGCAACTTATCCAGACCCTGCATTCCACATTGATCATGCGGCCAGTGTTGCGCAGCGCGCAGAGACAGCGCGCGCTGCGCCCGGCTACTGCACGGCCCGATATACTTCCGCCAACGAGGTAACACGCTGCCGCGCCTGGTCGATGGCATTGGTCCTGAGCGGCGTCATCCCGCTCTCGAGCGCGGTCTTGCGCAGTTCGGTGCTCGCGATGCCGGGCACGCATTGTCCCCGCAGCGCCTCGTCCATCACCAGCAATTCGTACACCGCCATCCGCCCACGGTATCCGGTATGGTTGCAATGTTCGCAGCCGCGCCCGCGATAAAATTTCTCATCCTCCGCCACCCCCAGCTGTTCACGCACATGAAGGTCTATGGTTTCCTCTTCGAGGCAATGGGGGCAATTGCGGCGCACCAGGCGCTGCGCCAGCACGCCGATTACCGACGATTTCAGCAGATAGGGCTCCACCCCCATTTCCATCAAGCGCGTGATCGCGCCCGGCGCATCGTTGGTGTGTAGCGTGGACAGCACCAAGTGCCCGGTCAGCGCGCTTTCCACCGCGATTTTGCAGGTTTCCTGGTCGCGTATCTCGCCGATCATGATGACGTCCGGGTCGTGCCGCAGGATATGCCGCAACGCCTGCGGAAAGCCGAAGTGGATTGCCGGCAGGATTTGAATTTGGCGCATGCGCTCGAATTCGTATTCCACCGGATCTTCCACCGTGACGATGTTGAGATTGCTCTGCGCAATCTCGCGCAATGCGGCGTATAGCGTCGTGGTTTTGCCCGAGCCGGTGGGCCCGGTCACCAGCAGGATGCCGTAGCTGCGGTTGATGAGGTCGGTGAAACGGACCTTGTCGTTTGCGCTGAAGCCGATATCGTCGAGGGCGCGCAACCCTTCCCCCTTGTTGAGAATACGGATCACCACGCTTTCCCCGTGCTGGCAGGGGATGATGGAAATGCGCAAGTCGATGATATTGCCGCCATCCAGCATGCGCGCGCGCCCATCCTGGGGAAGGCGGTGCTCCGCGATGTTGAGCTGGGACAGGATTTTGATCCGGCTGACAATCGCCGGCAGCAGGCCTTTTTGTAGTTCGCGCTTTTGCATCAGCACACCATCGACGCGGTACAGCAACTCCACTTGCTCGCTGCCGGGGCGGATATGAATATCCGAAGCGCGGTGATGAATCGCGTCCAGCAGGATACTGCTCACCAGCTTCACGATCGGCGTTTCGTTCGCCAGCCGCTCCGCCTTGCGCCAAACTTCCTTGTCGTCTTCGTGATAAATGTCGCTCAATTGCAGCTGTTCGAGTTCCCGCTCCTGTTCCTGGAAATCGTAGTGCTGACTGATGGCCAGTTTAATGTCCGCCTTGGGTGCGAATACCGGCTCGATGTTGCGCTGCGATACGAACTGGAGCGTATGGACCGCTTCCAGATCGAGCAGGTTTTCCATTGCCACCACCAGATGTTCCTGGTGCAACATCAGCGGAATCACCTGATAAGTGCGCGCCAGTTCCGCCGATACGCAGGCCAGCGCTTCGGGTTCGATGTCGAAATCTTCCAGGTGCACAACAGGCGCGCCGAGCGAGTGCGCAATGGCAAGATGGATGCTATCCGGGGAAGCAATACCCATTTCCGCCAATATCGTGCCCAGCTTTTTCTGCGGAAACTGACACTGAAAGTCCAGAGCGCTAGCCAATTGTTCCGGAGTGATCACCTTGGCTTCGAGCAAGCGGCGGCCCAGCTTCAAGTAAGGGGCGGTCCGTTGCGTTTCCAGAGCCTGCCCGAGGTTGCCGGTACTGCAAATTGGCTGATTCTGTTGCTTCGCGTTCATAGGTAATTCCAACATGGCATTTCCCATCTTTGAACAGGATTGAATAAAAATAGTGGCGTAGCCGGATGTATTGATATTGATGCCATGCTGATGAGCAACTTTCATGCCGGGCGCCACAAGTGCTCCACTGCAAGGAGACCGCTGCACCCAGACGGCAATTAGGTAGATTTTCGACTTCATCGGTGATTTTTTGACGCAAACCGGACCGTACACGCAAGCCATCGGAACCGGCACAAGGCACGCTCGTTATCTTGAGACAAGCGTCATGGATTTTCCCCCACCCCGATTTGCAAAAGATCGCGCGATGCTCGTCACCGGCGTTGCATGAAGGCTCACATCTTGTATTGTGATGGTTGCTCCAGCGCCCTGATAAATCCGGCTCCCGGTTGCGTAGTGCAAATCCGCTTCGCGGCTGATCTCGGCCAGCGTGTGGCCGCATTCCAGATCAGCCCTCGGCGAGCATCCTTTGATGTGGCTTTTCTCTGCTTGACCGTCGGCTGCGTTTTTCCGCCAGCCCAGATCATCACGCCGTTGGAGGGCAAATTTGAACGCTGATTGACACCCCGCAATGAAGCTACGGCAGATGCAAAACATACATCCAATCGAAACGAATTGAAAACATGCGAACGCGTTCAGAACCACTTACGCCTTACCACAACCGGGTACTCGCGGTAGCTGGCAGAAAGCCTTGGTGAGCGCCCTGCAGCCGTCGTGAAACGGCCGCAAGGCGATGACAACAGAAGTAGACTTAGTTACCGGGGACAATCACCGGATCGAAGTGAAACACGTTCTTGCTGTTTGGGTCTACGGTCACTTTTACCCAGTGTACGTTAGGGCTGCCGAAGGTCTCAACGCGGGTGAAGTTTTTCAGCATGTTCGCCTGGTTGAACAGCGGCTTGTCGATTTTGAAGAAATGCGTATCGCCATGCACCAGCACCACCTGCCCGTCGAAAGCCTGGGTGTCGGCGGCCAGCGCGTCCAGGAACGCGGTGTATCCATTAGAGTCCGGCGATGCGCGCTCGTTTACCGTTTCCGTCTCCGGCAGATCGAAGCCCGGGTCGGCCTGCATGACCACCATCACCCCTGCCGCGTGACGCTGTTTCGCGAGCTGGAACGATTCATTCAGCCAGGCGATGTTGTGTGCGTTGCGATCGGCGTATTCGGCATTGTCTGCATCGCAGTCGGACTGGGTGCGGACGCTTTTCGAGCTCAGACAAGTGCCGTCGTTGATTTTGTTGTTGTTGCTGCCGGGGATGTTCAGACCCACAAATATCACGCCGTTGTGGAACCAGCGGGTGTTTTCACTATAGGGCGTGGTGACGCTGCCCTGGTGTTCCAGCGCCATCTTGTGCTGTCCGAAGCTCTCTTCCACAGTGAACAGCGTCCGGCGGATGAAGTCGAGCCGTTCCAGCGCATTGTAGCCACCATTATTCACGCGGTGGCAGTCTGTCCATTCGTTGTCGCCGGGGACGTAGACAGTTGGAGCCTTGATCTGGTTGAAGCGCTCGATCGCCTGCGCACCGATCAGCTCATCGGTGCAGATGGAGCTTCCGTCCTTCGTATCGCCATCAAACACGGTGAATGCGAGATGCGCCGAATTCATGCTGTGGATCAGGGCCGGTATCTTCGGGTCATCGCCATTCTTGGCATACGGCACATCGCCCCATAATGCGAATTCGAAACGGCCATCGTTGTGATCATGCTCGTGTTCGCCGCGATCGGCGTCAGCCGCAGCCATGTTGGCGGCGAGCAATGTACCCGCGCAAACTCCGATGTTCAACAAGCGCAATATGTTTTTCATAGGCATCATGATGACCTCCCCGTCAGTATCGAAAAATCGGTAAGTTTTAAGGTTCGCGGCACATATCGATCAGAAGACCGGACGCGTTCCGCCAGTTACCCTATTCCTCCGAAGTGACAGGGGGATGACATGGATGCCGCACCAGGCAAACAGTATTGTGATGTGCGCTTCTGATGTACTGAGTGCAGGCCGAATGATCCTGTTGGGTCGCTTCGGCTGGGGTGGTCAGGCAGAAATTCAGGCCTGTACGGTTTGAGTTACGCAGCAGTTTTCGGCTGTGCAGGTTGCCAGAGCGTTCGCGCAGCCCTCGTCGCCTTCTTCTGCCGGGAATGCGAGTGGTGATTTTGCCGATGAGTATTCGATTTCAATCCACAATCAAAAAAATCACTGCGTTGGCCGCGTCTTGTTCCCCCTGTTTGACTATGAAGCGGAATTATTATTGGGGAGCGGAAAGTTCTTGTTCCTTCCCCAATTCTGCCAATGGCCGCGGTCTGCAGATGACGTAACCCTGGACATGATCCACACCAATCTCCTGCAGGGTGCCCAGGCTGGCCGGGCTTTCCGTCCATCCAGCCACAGTCCTGGCCGACATTTCGTGCGCCACCTGGTTGATGGCATCCACCAGCGCCTGCGCAATGCGGTCCTGCGCGATGTCCTTTATGAAATTGCCGTCGATCTTGAGGTAATCCATCTGCAGCACGTTCAGGCTGGCAATGGAAAACATGGCGCTGCCGAAATTGTCGAGCGTGGTCCGGCAGCCCAGATTTCTTATCTCATGGAAGAAATGGGCAGCCTGGGTCAGATTGGCAATAGCCGTTGCTTCTGCAATTTCAAAACCCAGCATGTTCCCCGGAACCTGATTCAGAACCAGCTGCTCCCGGATGAAGTCCGGCATGGCATGGTCGGCCAGCGAAGCGCCGCTCAGGTTGATCGAATAGATGGCGGCGCGCTGCTCGCTTTCCGGAGGCTGCACGGCCAGCCAGGAAATGACCCGGCGCACTACCCAGCGGTCGATGGCAGGCATCAGGTTATAGCGTTCGGCGGTGGGCAGAAACGCCTCCGGTGCGATTACCTGGCCGTCTGGCTCCAGCATGCGCACCAGAATTTCGTAATGGGCACGCTCCCCGGCATGGGGGACAAGTTCAGCAATCGGCTGACAGAACAACCCGAACCGGTCTTCTTCCAGCGCCTGGGTGATGCGCGCCACCCATTGCATTTCGCTGTTGCGTTGGGCCAGCTCGGCCTCATCGGTCTGGTAAACATAGACGCGGTTGCGCCCCTTTCCTTTTGCGGTATAACAGGCCGCATCGGCAGCGCGCAGCACGGCGGACAGGTTTTCGCTCGCGGCCGTGATCGGGACCACGCCGATGCTGGCCCCGACGCTGTGAACTTTGCCTTCCCACACGAACTTGAACTGCTGCACGGCTTGCAGCAACTGCTCCGCAATGCGCATTGCCTGCTTGGGGTGGCAGTGCTCCAGCAGCAGACCGAATTCGTCGCCACCGAGGCGGGCGAGTGTATCCCGGCTGCGCATCTGATCCAGCAGCAGGGCGCTCAACTGGCGCAACAACTGGTCGCCTGCGGCGTGGCCGCAGGTATCGTTGATCACCTTGAAACGATCCAGATCGAGATAGCACAGGGCGTGCTCGACGCCCTCCGCACGTGCATTTGCCAGGGCGCGTTCCAGACGCTGCTCGAAGTCGCGCCGGTTAATGAGGCCGGTAAGCGCGTCGTGGGTTGCCTGGTAGGATAGCTGCTGGGCCAGCTTGCGCTCCTGGGTAACATTGTGGAACACCATCACGACGCCGGTGGTTTTCCCGTGCCGGTCGTGGATGGGCGAGGCAGTGTCGGCGACAGCGAGCTCGCTGCCGTCGCGGCGTAGCAGAATGCTGTGGTTGGCCAGGCCGACGGCGTGGCCTTCGCGCAGACAGCGGGCCACAGGATTTTCCGCCGGTTCCCGGCTGGTTTCATTGATGATGTTGAACACTTGCTGCAGCGGCTGGCCTTGTGCTTCCACGGCACTCCAGCCGGTAAACTGTGCCGCAACCGGATTCAGGTATTCGACCCTTCCGGCGGCATCGGTGGTGATGACAGCATCGCCGATGGATTCGAGAGTGACCTGGGCGCGTTCTTTTTCCTGAAACAGCGCCTCTTCCGCCCTTCTAAGTTCTATGACGTCCTTGCGCAAATGTTCATTCGCCTTCGTAAGCGCGCCGGTGTGCTTTGCCACGAGCTCCTCAAGATGGAAACGGTGTTCCCTGAGTTCCTGCTCCACCCGCTTGCTTTCAGTGATGTCCACTAAAATGCCTTGGAGAAATAACGGATTCCCCACTTCGTCACGCACCACGATAGCTTCGTCGCGGAACCATATGGTGGCCCCGTTGCGGGCAAGTAGGCGGTATTCACAGCGCAGCGGCTTGCCGGTGGTGCGCACGCGGTCGAATTCGTCCACTGCCCGTATTTGGTCATCGGGATGCACATGACCGCGCAGGGCGCCAACTTCAGCGATCCATTCCTCCGGTAAATAGCCCAAGGCCTTGAGTTGCGGACTCACGTAGAGCAGCTTGCCGGGTATGTCCAGCGCGGCAGTGTAGGTGATTGCGGGAATCTGCTCTACCAGGGAACGGTATTTCGCTTCGGCCTGGACCAGTTTGTTCTCGGCGTGCTGCTTCTCCAGCAGCATCCGCCGCTCACGCAGCACGCGCTGGATGACGGCGGGCAGCAACTCCAGGTATTGGCGGTTCACATCCTTGACCAGGTAGTCCTGTGCACCGAGCTTCATGGCCTCGACAGCGACCAACGCGTTGTCTGCGCCGGTCAGCATCATTACCGGTACCGGGATCTCGCCCAGGTCGTTTCTCAGTTCGGCCAGAAACTCCAGTCCGTCCATGTCCGGCAGATGGAAGTCGAGCAGCACGCAGTCCGGTTTCTGCTCATGGGCGAGCCGCATCCCCTCCCTGCCGGTTTCGGCCTCGGCGATGACGAACTCAAAATCCGCGTTCCGCGCGAGCGCACGGCGGCAAGCCATGCGGTCCACCGCATCGTCTTCGACTACGAGCACACGGATCTGTGGCTTGGTCATTGCGGGATTTCGCTAATGGTCCAATAGGCGTTGATAGTGCGCATGACTTCCACGAACTGCTGGTAGACCACTGGCTTGGCCATGTAGCCGGCGACCCCCAGGTTGAAGCTGCTCACCTTGTCCTGCTGTTCCTGCGAGGTGGTGAGCACCACCACCGGGATGGCCTTCAACGCATCGTCGTGCTTGTCCACCTGCAGAAACTCGATGCCGCCCATGACAGGCATGTTGAGATCGAGCAGAATCAGGCAGGGCTTTTCGTTGTTTGGGTCACGCAGGTATGCCAGCGCTTCCTCGCCGTTTTCCCGGAGCACCAGGGGGTTGGTGACGTGCAGATCCTTCAGCGCGCGCTTCACCGTCATGGCGTCCACTTCGTCGTCTTCCACCAGCAGGATGGGTTGATTGGCGAATCTCATGATTGAATTTTTCCTTGAGTTGAACGAATGCCTGTTTTAGCTCGGGGCAGGGTGAAGAAAAAGGTGCTGCCTTCGCCCATCCTGGATTCGACCCATACCCGGCCGCCGTACATCTCCACGATCTTCTTGACCAGGGAAAGGCCGACACCGGTGCTTTCCACCTTGTCGCGCGGGGTGAGCGTCTGGAACAATTGAAAGATGCGCTCAAAATGCCGTTTTTCAATCCCCGAACCGTTGTCGGTCACGCTGAACTTCCATTCGCTGCCCTCGGCGGCACAGGCGAGGCGGATTTTTCCATCGGGTTTGTCCATGTATTTGATGGCATTGGAAAGCAGGTTCTGGAATACCTGCTGGATGCGGGTCGGTTCAATCACGATGGTGGGTAGCGGGTTTTCAATGGTCACCACGATGTTCGGCGGAGGAGCGAGCAGGTCGATCACTTCGTGCACCAGCCTGTCGAGATCCACCGGAAGGGCGGTTTCCTTGACCCGGCCCACCCGCGAATACAGCAAGATGCCGTCAATCAGGCTGTCCATGCGGCGCACGCGGCCGACCAGGAGGCGCATGTGTTCCTTGCCCTCGGCGTCGAACTTGTCGACGTAATCGGTGGAAAGCCAATCAGCCAGTGAGCCGATGGCGCGCAGCGGCGCCTTGAGATCGTGGGAAACGACATAGGCGAAGTTTTTGAGCTCCTCGTTGGCACTTTCCAGTTCATGTACCAAGAGCGCCCGTTGCTCTTCCGCGCGCTTGCGCTCGCTGATGTCGCGCACCGTTCCGGCGAACATGCGGCGCTCGCCCAGGCGCGTTTCGCCCACCGCCAGGTCCATAGGGAAAGATGTGCCGTCTTTGCGCAATCCCACCACCTCGCGGCCGATACCGATAATTTTTTTCTCGCCGGTCTGCAGGTAGTGGGCGAGGTACCCGTCGTGCGCTTCGCGGTAGGGCGAGGGCATCAGCATGGAAACATTGTTGCCGGCCACCTCGGCTTCGCTGTAGCCGAACATGCGCTCGGCGGCGGGATTAAAACGTTCGATGATGCCGTGTTCATCGATGGTGACAATGCCGTCCACAGCAGTGTCGAAGATTGCCCGCATGCGTGCGTCGCTCTCGCGCAGTGCTTCTTCGGCCAGCCTGCGGCGCGTGATGTCGTGAATCGTCGCCATCACCAGCAGCCCCTGCTCGGTCTTGAGCGGGGAGAGGCTCACGTCCACGGGGAACTCGCTGCCGTCCTGGCGCTGGCCGAAAAGTTCCATTCCCGTGCCCATGCCGCGCGCGCGGGGCTGGGTGAAATAACCCGTGCGCTGGGAGCCGTGCGCCTGGCGGAAGCGTTCCGGCAGCAGGATTTCCATCGGCTTTCCAATCAGTTCCTGGCGCGGATAGCCGAACAGCCGCTCGACCGGAGGATTGGCGAGAATGATCTGGCCTTCCTGGTCGGTGATGATCATTGCATCGGTGGCGGATTCCAAAAGCCACTCGAGGCTTTTGCCTTCTAGAAGATGTTCTGTCACGGGCTGTTGGATTTTTATAATAATAAGTTTGAGAAAACTATAACACAGCATACCCGGAACGAAACTAGCACCGGAGGTTTAACCCTTAACCCTTGAGCTGGACAATGACGAAACTTCTTCCGCCGTCCCCTGTCCCACCGGCCGTGGTGGCTGGCCGGGTTTACCGCCAAAAATGTTTTGCGGCGGGAGGTTCAGACACCGCACTCCACTCGGCGCAGCCTCCTCAACGGGGATTCATGCGCCCCAATTTAGCAACAGTCCACTCCACGAGGTAACAATGCTTAAGAAATCGTTCACCAGAAAAATGCTAACCGTCGCCATTCTGTCCGCCGGGCTTGCCTCCCTCAGCCCCGCATTCGCCGCCCCCGCTGAAGGGATGGCGCAACCGGCACTGCATGTGGACATCCCCATCACGCTGAAACAGGCCAACGTGGTGTTCAACATGGACCACCTCGCCTTTGCCGGCGACATGTCGGTCGGCATCCATTACATGCACCTGCTGGCCGAGCGCTACGTGAAGGACGGAACGAAGGGCAAGATCATCGGCGTATTTCACGGCGACGCCGCCTACATGACCCTCAACGACAAAGCCTACAACGCCTACCGTCACGTCAGCACCGGCAACCCCTACAAGGGCGCTATCGCCGAGTTGCTGAAACAGGGGGTTCAGGTAGAGGAATGCGCCGTGTCGATGAAGGCGCACCACTGGGTAAACAAGGATCTGTTGCCGGGCGTGAAGGTGAACGCGGGTGCCGTGGCACGCCTGATCGAGCTGGTGCAGGAAGGCTACGTTCAGATTCAGCCCTGATCGGTTGCACGAAGGCATCACGGAGGGCGCACTTCCCCTTTTTCACCGTCTTGGATTTGTCGATAAAGCCTGGGATAGCCCGCGGCGGAAAAGGGGAACAAAAAACCACCACGCGCAACGCGCGTGACTCAACGTTCTTTGAAATTCCCCCTTCTGCGCCGCTTCGTCTGAGCCGGTCAGGCGGGAGGTGTAGGCGAGCACTGCCCGAGCTCCGCAGCAGCTTGCGGTTTGTGCAAGCTGCCAGGGCGAGTTGCGCAGCCCCCGTCTGAGCGGCTCGGACGAAGGTATCCCGAAGGGACGGCGCAGTGGGGTGGCCTTCTTTTGGGTTACCTTTTCTTGGCCAAACAAGAAAAGGTAACTAGCTGCCGGGCTACCCCCGGCAAACCATGTTCAAGCGATACACGTCGCATAGACGCGCCAAGTAGCTTTGGTATAGGGTTAATGCAAGACGGTATCTGACCCAGAATTTGCTAAATTATGGAAGCCAGATATTTTCCTAGTGGCAGCCCGCTCGGTTCCACTTCTGCTCGGAGATAAACAATTTTTCCGCCACTCTGCGCCGCAGACCGCAACGGCCCTGATTTATTCGGCTCTTCGTTTGTGATAATGACTGAATTAGTTGCTCGCACAGCTAGTGACGCATCCGCCTGATTCTTTCCTAAACCAGAGTTTGTCGGTTTCTTGCCGATCAAATATTTCTTGGTATCGGATGATGCGTAATATTGTCGATCTTCCTCGGATTGGAAGGTACCTTGGTTAAAACCCCCGTACACTTGCGTTTTGGATGGAGTTCCGTCAGGTTCAAGCGTGAGAAAGCCGAATACCCGTGTCGTAGTTATTGAATTCTTGTGAATGCTGGTTTGTATATATTCTTTTAAGGAGCGCTTGTCGTCCGGAATTTTGCTTACCTCGATTTCAACTTCTGAAGTGAGCCGTATAGCGTACTGGTCCGTTGGCAGTTCCGTGGAGAGGTCGACATTGTTGTCGTGAAGATAATTCCAGGCACAACTGTCAATGTACAAAGTTGTCTTCATAGCGGCGGCTTCGTAGGTGGGCGTTTTACGTACCATAACGTAAAATAGACACCCTAAAAAATGTCGGCAAAACAACACATCATTCGCACATCAGCGTAATCACTCAAATGCCGATTACCCTCGCAACTCCAACCGAAAATCCTCCCGCTCCGCCACCACATCCGCCAGTATCTCCAGCAGCCGCCAGTAATCCTCCCCCAGCGCATCGCGCGTGACACCCGGCTTTTCCCAGATCAGCTCAAACGGGCCTTCCACGTCGTCGGTCAGCACGTCCCACAGCGCGTCGAGGTTGCGGCCGAAATGTTCGGGGAAGGCGAAATCCTTCGCGATCTGGTCGTAGAAATTTTTCATGCTGGTGATGCTTTGCAGGTGGCAGGTTTTCATTGGCAGGCGGGGATCTCGGTAAAGGTGCGGTAGTGGTCAACGGTGACGAAGCGGCGCCCTTCGCGGGAAAAAATCAGGCGCTTGGCGCCGCGATGGCCGCCGTTGTAGTCGAGGTCGGCTTCGCGCCACTGGCCATAGGGCAACTGGCGCTCAAAGTTGCGGAAGCGGTCGCCGCCGATGCTTTTGCCGTGGAGCGCGGGCGCCTCCCACAGATCGTGCCCGCGCTGCCAACCTGCGTTCTGGGCGTCGCGTTTAGTGACCCAGTGGTCCGGCAGGCGCGTATTGTGATTGGCGTTGAGGGTTAGCAGGGCCTGCGTCAGTTCGGCCTCGTCAATGCGCGGGTGCGACTGCTGATTGAACGCGTGCACGACGTCGCGGCAACTGGCGGCCTGGACCGAAGGCGCAAACGCCAGCAATCCAAGCAACGCCAGCAGTGCACGCGTCATAGCATTTCACCCGCCCAGTCGGCCAGACGCGAACGCTCGCCGCGCGCCAGGGTGATGTGGCCGCCGTGCGGCCAGCCCTTGAAGCGATCCACCACGTAGGTCAGGCCGGAGCTGCCCTCGGTGAGGTAAGGCGTATCGATCTGCGAGATGTTGCCCAGGCACACCACCTTGGTGCCGGGGCCGGCGCGGGTGATCAGGGTTTTCATCTGCTTCGGCGTGAGGTTCTGCGCCTCGTCGATGATCAGATATTTGTTAAGGAAGGTGCGCCCGCGCATGAAGTTGAGCGACTTGACCTTGATGCGGCTGCGGATCAGATCCTGGGTGGCGGCACGTCCCCAGTCGCCGGCGCTGTCGTCGGTCTTGTTGAGCACGTCGAGGTTATCTTCCAGCGCGCCCATCCACGGCGTCATTTTTTCTTCCTCGGTGCCGGGCAGGAAACCGATGTCCTCGCCCACCGGCACGGTCACGCGGGTCATGATGATTTCCGAATAACGCTTGTGCTCCAGCGTCTGCATCAGCCCGGCGGCCAGCGTGAGCAGGGTTTTACCGGTGCCGGCCTGGCCCAGCAGCGAGACGAAATCGACCTCCGGATCCATCAGCACGTTGAGCGCGAAATTCTGCTCGCGGTTGCGCGCGGTGATGCCCCACACGTTGTTTTTCTGGTGGCTGTAGTCCTTGATGGTCTGCAACTCGGCGACATTGCCATCGACGGATCTGACGATGGCGTAGAGCGGGTTGCCGCTCTCCTGGTAGACGAATTCGTTGACCAGCAGGCTGGTCACCAGCGGGCCTTTGACGCGATACCAGGTGTGGCCGTCGGCCTGCCAGGACTCGATGCCCTTGCCGTGCTTGTCCCAGAAATCATCCGGCAGTTCGCGCACCCCGGCGTACAGCAGGTCGGTGTCTTCGAGTACCTTGTCGTTGAAGTAGTCCTCGGCGGGCAGGCCCAGCGCACGCGCCTTGATGCGCATGTTGATGTCCTTGGACACCAGGATGATCTGGCGCTTCGGCTGCTCCTCGCGCAGGCTCAGAATCACGCCGAGAATCTGGTTGTCCACCTTGCTGCTGGGCAGACTGAGCGGGGTTTCGATGCGCGCCATTCTGGTCTGCAAAAACAGCCGTCCGGTCGCTGCCTTGCGGCTCTTGCTGCCCAGCGGAATCCCGGCTTCGATCGCATCTTCGCAACCCGATACGATTTCATCGAGGAAGCGGCTGGCCTGACGCGCATTGCGCGCCACTTCGGTCATGCCTTTCTTGTTGTGATCGAGTTCCTCCAGCGTGCCCATCGGCAAAAATATGTCGTGCTCTTCAAAACGGAACAAGCTGGTGGGGTCGTGCATCAGCACGTTGGTATCAAGGACAAACAGCTTGTTGGGCGCGGCGGCTTTGCGGGGCATTCAGATTTTCTCCTAGAGGGTTTTAATGGTATCCAGCACTTCCTGCGCGTGGCCGGCGGATTTCACGCCGCGCCATTCCTTGACCAGCTTGCCGTCGTTGTCGAACACAAACGTGCTGCGCTCGACGCCACGGACTTCCTTGCCGTACATGTTCTTCATCTTCATCACGCCGAACAGTTCGCACACTTTTTCGTCTGCGTCGGACAAGAGTTCAAACGGCAGGCTGAGCTTGTTCTTGAATTTTTCGTGGGACTTCATATCGTCGCGCGATATGCCCACGATCGCGCAATTGTGCGCCTGAAATTCGGCATACAAGTCGCGGAAGTCGGAGCCCTCCACGGTACAGCCCGGGGTGTCGTCCTTGGGATAGAAATACACCACCAGCTTCTTGCCGCGCATGTCGGTGAGTTTGAAGGTTCGGTTGCCGGTGGAGGGAAGTTCGAATTCGGTAATTGCGGTCATGAGGTTCCTCCAGAAAGTTTCACGAAGACTTGAGTAACACTACCACCGCGCCACTGCCGCCGTCCACCGCACGCGCCTGGCAAAACGCCAGCACTTCGTCTTTTTGCATCAGCCAGTTTTTCACCTTGGTGCGCAATACCGGCTCGCGGTTTTTGGAACGCAGTCCCTTGCCGTGGATGATGCGCACGCAGCGCAGGCCGCGCTTGCTGCAGCCGGCGATAAATGCGTTCACCGCCTGGCGCGCTTCCACGCTCACCATGCCATGCAAATCCATCTCGGCCTGCAGCACCCAGTGCCCGCGCCGCAGCTTCTTCAGCGTGTCGCGGCGCAAGCCGGTGCGCAGGTACACCAGTTCCTCGCCGGTTTCCATGGCGTCTTCCCACGCGATGTGGTCGGACAGGCTGTCGGCCAGCGCCTGCTGCTCGTCGCGAATACGCTGGCGCGGGATAGGGAAAACGCGCGGCAAGGCGGGTTCCACCTTGCCGTGATCGGGGAGCGGCTGGGCGTCCTCCACCGCTGCCTTGAACAGCGCAGCTTCGTCCGCTGGAGGCACACGCCCGGCCATGGACGGGATTACTTGCCGAGGCTTTCCAGATAGCGATCGGCGTCGAGCGCGGCCATGCAGCCGGTGCCGGCGCTGGTCACTGCCTGGCGATAAATGTGATCCTGCACGTCGCCCGCGGCAAACACGCCGGGGATATTGGTGGCGGTGGCATTGCCCTTGTTGCCGCCTTTGGTGACGATATAGCCGCCTTCCATCTCGATCTGGCCGGTGAAGATATCGGTGTTGGGCTTGTGGCCGATGGCGATGAACACCCCGGTCAGGGCGATATCCTTTGTGCTGCCATCCACGGTGGACTTGATGCGCATGCCGGTGACGCCGGTCTTGTCGCCGAGCACCTGGTCCAGTTCGCTGTTCCACTCCACGCTGATCTTGCCTTCCTTGACCTTCTCCATCAGATGGTCGGCGAGAATTTTTTCCGACTTGAACTTGTCGCGGCGGTGCACCACGGTGACATGACGCGCGATGTTGGACAGGTACAGCGCTTCCTCGACAGCGGTATTGCCGCCGCCGATCACCGCCACGTCCTGATTGCGGTAGAAAAATCCATCGCAGGTCGCGCAGCCGGATACGCCCTTGCCCATGAACGCCTGTTCGGATTCCAGCCCCAGATACATGGCCGACGCGCCGGTGGCAATAATCAGCGCATCGCAGGTGTAGGTGGCCTGATCGCCGGTCAGCGTGATCGGCTTGTCGTCCAGTTTGGCGGTGTGGATGTGGTCGAAAATGATTTCGGTGTTGAAGCGCCGCGCGTGCTTCTCGAACCGCGCCATCAGCTCCGGCCCCTGCACGCCGTCGGCGTCGGCCGGCCAGTTGTCCACATCGGTGGTGGTCATCAGCTGGCCGCCTTGTGCCATGCCGGTGATAACCACGGGATTCAGATTGGCGCGCGCAGCGTAAACGGCGGCGGAATAGCCTGCGGGGCCGGAGCCGAGGATGATGAGTCGGTGGTGTTGGGGTGTGCTCATGAAGTACTCCGTAGCGGGATTGAAAACCGGAAAACTGGAACAGTATGGAAGATGGTCACGGAGTGGACAAGGTTCAAGTTATAATTTTGTCTTCTGATCAAATTGCTGACCATGTCCATTACCCGGCGAAATACGCCCAAATCCATCCGCAAGCCGCTCCCGCCCAGGCTCACCGGCCTGCTACGCGAAGTCGGCTGGCTGCTCAGCGTGGCGCTGGCGGCGTTTCTGGCGATCGTCCTGTTCACCTATGCCCAGTCCGATCCGGGCTGGTCGCATAGCGGACAGGGCAGCGTGCACAATGTGGGCGGCACGCTGGGGGCGTATCTGGCCGACATCCTGCTCGCGCTGTTCGGGCTTTCCACCTGGTGGCTGGTGGTGCTGGCGCTGTATGCGACCTGGTGGGGTTATCGCAAGCTGGAGATTACCGAGGCGTCCGACCGGCGCCCGTTGTATATCCGCAGTGCCGGGTTTGTGTTGCTGCTGCTGTCCAGCGCCGGACTGGAATCGCAGCGTCTGTATAGCCTGCACACGGCGCTGCCGGAGCACCCGGGCGGCATTCTGGGAGCGGTTGTGGGAGAAGCCGTCACCCATGTGCTGGGCTTTACCGGGGGCACGCTGGCCTTGCTGGTATTGATGGCGGCGAGTTTGAGCCTGTTTACCGGCATCTCCTGGCTGGCGGTCGTGGAAACCACCGGCGAATACCTCGAACGCAGCTGGTTATGGGCAATTGAGACCTGGTCCGCGCGGCGCGAACGACGCGTGGGACAAGCCGCCACGCTGCGCCGCGACGAGATTGTGCTGGAAGAAAAGCGCCGCAACGTGGACCGCGCCCCGGTGATCATCGAGACACCGCCGCCCACCATCATCAAGTCGGAACGCGTGCAGGTGGAAAAGCAGGTGCCGCTGTTTGCCGAAATGCCGGATTCGCCGCTGCCGCCGCTGCATTTGCTGGATGCGGCGACTGCCCATGTGGAGAGCCTGTCGGCGGAAACCCTGGAATTCACCTCGCGCCTGATCGAGCGCAAGCTGGCCGAGTTCAACGTGCAGGCGCGCGTGGTTGCCGCCCTGCCCGGCCCGGTCATCACCCGCTACGAAATCGAGCCGGCCTCCGGGGTCAAGGGCAGCCAGATCGTCAACCTCGCCAAGGATCTGGCGCGCGCGCTGTCGGTGGTGAGCATCCGCGTAGTGGAAACCATCCCCGGCAAGACCACCATGGCGCTGGAAATTCCCAACCCCAAACGCGAGATCGTGCGGCTGTCGGAAATCCTTTCCGCCAAGGTGTATCACGACATGGCCAGCCCGCTGGCAATGGCGATGGGCAAGGACATTGCCGGCAACCCGGTGGTGGCCGATCTGGCCAAAATGCCGCACGTACTGGTGGCAGGCACCACCGGCTCGGGCAAGTCGGTGGCGATTAACGCGATGATTCTGAGCCTGCTGTACAAAGCCGACCCCAGCCAGGTAAGGCTCATCCTGGTCGACCCGAAAATGCTCGAACTGTCGGTGTACGAGGGCATTCCGCACCTGCTCGCGCCGGTGGTCACCGACATGCGCCAGGCCGCCGCCGCGCTCAACTGGTGCGTGGCCGAGATGGAACGGCGCTACAAGCTGATGTCTACACTCGGCGTGCGCAACCTGGCCGGTTACAACCAGAAAGTGCGCGACGCGAAAAAGGCCGGCACGCCGCTCACCCACCCGTTCAGCCTGACCCCGGATAACCCCGAGCCGCTGGAAGAGCAGCCGATGATCGTGGTAGTGATCGACGAGCTGGCCGACATGATGATGGTGGTGGGCAAGGCCGTGGAACAGCTCATTGCACGGCTGGCGCAAAAAGCCCGCGCCGCCGGGGTACACCTGATCCTGGCCACGCAGCGCCCGTCGGTGGACGTGATTACCGGCCTGATCAAGGCCAACATCCCCACCCGCGTCGCGTTCCAGGTATCGAGCAAAATCGACTCGCGCACCATCCTCGACCAGATGGGCGCGGAAGCCCTGCTCGGCCAGGGCGACATGCTCTACCTGCCGCCCGGTACCGGCTATCCGCAGCGCGTGCACGGCGCTTTTGTGGCCGACGAAGAAGTGCACAAGGTGGTGGAATACCTGAAACAGCTGGGCGAACCCGATTACATCGATGGCATCCTCGATACCCCGGAGGACAATGAAGACGGTGGCGAAAGCGCAGTCGGCGGCGGCGATGCCGAAAGCGACCCGCTGTATGACGAAGCCGTCGCCCTTGTGTTGAAAACCAGGCGCCCGTCGATCTCCGCCGTGCAGCGCCATCTGCGTATCGGCTACAACCGCGCTGCACGGCTGATCGAAGCCATGGAACAGGCCGGGCTGGTGACGCCGATGCAGAGCAACGGCAACCGCGAAGTAATTGCGTCTAACCGGGAATGAATCATTTAATCAGACAGGATTAACAGGATCGAATCCGGCAAAAATGCACAGGGCTGTTACCAGCCCGATGGAATTTTCGCGACAAAAGCCAGACTAACTTTCCTTAATCCTGCCCCTTCGACTTAAAGCCCAATGAAAAAACTCAGTCTCTTGACCGCACTCCTGATCTTCTCCGCCAGCGCCGCAGCAACCAGCCTCGACGCGCTCAAGGCCTTCGTCGCCGACACCAATACCGCGCGCGCCACGTTCACCCAGACCGTGCTGGACAAGAGCGGACACGCGCGTCAGCAGTCGTCCGGCACCATGGCTTTCGCGCGTCCCGGCAAGTTTCGCTGGGTGTATGAGAAGCCCTACGAACAGGTGATTGTGGGCGACGGCAAAAAAATCTGGCTGTACGACGCCGACCTGCAACAGGTCACCATCAAGAAGCTGGGGCAGGCGCTGGGCAGCAGCCCGGCGGCGCTGCTGGCGGGCAGCAAGGACATCGACAAGTTTTACACGATCAGCGACGCCGGCAGCCGCGACGGTGTGGAATGGCTGGATGCGCGCCCCAAGGACAAGGAAAGCACGTTTGAGAACGTGCGCATGGGATTCAGCAAAAACACGCTGGTGGCGATGGAGATCAAGGACAATTTCGGCCAGACCACGGTGCTGAAATTCGCCGGGCTGCAACGCAACCCGGTGCTCCCCGCCAGCGACTTCCATTTCACCCCGCCCCAGGGCGTGGACGTGATCTCCGACGGCCAGTGAGCCACGCCGACCTGTTCGATCGTCCGCTGGACAGCGCGCCGCTGGCCGAGCGGCTGCGCCCGCGCAATCTGGACGAAGTGATCGGCCAGACGCATCTGCTCGGCCCCGGCAAGCCGCTGCGCGTCGCCTTCGAATCCGGCAAGCCGCACTCGATGATCCTGTGGGGACCGCCGGGCGTGGGCAAGACCACGCTGGCACGGCTGATGAGCCACGCTTTCGACATGGAGTTCATCGCGCTGTCCGCCGTGCTCTCCGGGGTCAAGGAAATCCGCGAGGCGGTGGCACGCGCCGAAATGATGCAAGGCCAGGGACGGCGCACCCTGCTGTTTGTGGACGAAGTGCACCGCTTCAACAAGTCCCAGCAGGACGCTTTCCTGCCGTTCGTTGAAGCCGGGCTGCTCACCTTTATCGGCGCCACCACCGAGAACCCTTCGTTCGAGGTCAACAGCGCGCTGCTCTCGCGCGCCCAGGTGTATGTGCTGAAGCCCATCGAGGAAGCCGACCTAACCGCCCTGCTGGAACGCGCACGGAGCAGCGTCTATCCGGATATTGCCATCACCGGGCCGGCGCGCGCCCAGCTCACCGGCTACGCCGACGGCGACGCGCGGCGCCTGTTGAACCTGCTGGAACAAGCCGCCAATGCCGCACTCGATGCCGCCCGTCACGAGATTGACGAGGACTTCATCCAGACCACGCTGGCACGCGGCGCACGCCGCTTCGACAAGGGCGGCGACAACTTCTACGACCAGATCTCCGCGCTGCACAAATCGGTGCGCGGCTCCAACCCCGATGCTGCGCTGTACTGGATGGTGCGCATGCTCGACGGCGGTGCCGACCCGCTGTACGTCAGCCGCCGCCTGATCCGCATGGCCAGCGAGGACATCGGCCTGGCCGACCCGCGCGCGCTGCGCCTGACCCTGGACGCGGTGGAAACCTACGAGCGCCTGGGCAGCCCGGAAGGCGAACTGGCGCTGGCGCAGGCGGTGATTTATCTCGCCTGCGCGCCCAAGAGCAACGCCGTGTATGTGGCGTACAATAACGCCCGCAGCTTTATCGCCGCGGACAAATCGCGCGAGGTGCCGGTGCACCTGCGCAACGCCCCCACCAAGCTGATGAAACAACTGGGCTACGGCCACGCCTACCGCTACGCGCACGACGAACCGGACGCCTACGCCGCCGGGGAAGACTATTTACCGGAAGGCGTCAACGCACGCTTTTACGCGCCGACCCCACGCGGACTGGAAGGCAAAATAGCCGAACGGCTGGCGTATTTGCGCGGGCTGGATGAAGCGACGAAGAAAAACTGACTGCCACAGAGAACTCAGAGAAAAACGTGACTGACGAGCTGACTGAAGCAATTATTGGCGCGGCAATCGAGGTTCACCGCCTGCTGGGGCTAGGCTTGCTGGAATCGATTTACGAACAGGCACTGTGCCATGAATTGGGCTTACGCAATCTCGGTTATGTCCGTCAAATGGCGGTCGATGTGCAATACAAGGATTTGGTCATTCATGGACAGCGTCTGGACTTGTTAGTAGAGAGTCTGGTGGTCGTAGAGTTAAAATCGCTCAAAACCTTGCCAGAATCAGCGCTTGCGCAGACCCTTTCTTACCTCAAAGCAACCGGACTCAGGCAAGCGTTGCTTATTAATTTTGGCCACAGGCGCCTGATTGACGGCATTAAACGCATTTCTCTGTGATCTCTGTGTTCTCTGTGGCTAACGATTTTTAAAAGGTAAACATGCTAGACATTCAACTCCTCCGCAACGACCTCGACGGTGTGGCGCAACGCCTCGCCGCACGCGGCTATACCCTCGACACTGCCGAATTCCAGCGCCTGGAAGCCGAGCGCAAACAACTGCAGACCCGCACCCAGGAGCTGCAGGCCAGGCGCAATGCCAGCTCCAAACAGATCGGCATGGCCAAGGCCAAGGGCGAGGATGTCTCCGCCATCATGGCGGAAGTGGCGAATCTCGGCGCCGAACTGAAAGCTGCGGAATCCGCGCTGGAAGCCCTGCAAGTCCCGCTCAATACGCTGTTGATGACCATTCCCAACCTGCCGCATGCATCGGTGCCGATGGGCAAATCCGACACCGACAACGTGGAAGCAAGCCGCTTCGGCACGCCGCGCGTGTTCGATTTCGAGGTGAAAGATCACGTGGACGTAGGTAGCGCACTGGGGCTGGATTTCGAGACCGCCAGCAAGCTGGCCGGCGCGCGCTTTTCGCTGCTGCGCGGCGGGCTGGCGCGGCTGCACCGGGCACTGGCGCAGTTCATGCTGGACACCCACACCGCGCTGCATGGCTACACCGAAATGTATGTGCCGTATCTGGTCAACGCCGACTCCATGCGCGGTACCGGGCAGCTGCCCAAGTTCGAGGAAGACCTGTTTCACGTGCCGCGCACCGACGCGGAAAACCTCTACCTTATCCCCACCGCCGAAGTGCCGCTGACCAACATGGTGCGCGACGAGATCGTGGCGCGCGAGCAACTGCCGCTGAAATTCGTCGCCCACACCCCCTGCTTCCGCTCCGAAGCCGGTTCATACGGCCGCGACACGCGCGGCATGATCCGCCAGCATCAGTTCGACAAGGTGGAACTGGTGCAACTGGTCGAACCGGAGCAATCCTACGCCGCACTGGAAACGCTTACCGGCCATGCCGAGGCCATCCTGCAGGCGCTCGGGCTGCCCTACCGGAAAATGGCGTTGTGCGGCGGCGACATGGGCTTTTCTGCCGCCAAGACCTACGATCTGGAAGTGTGGCTGCCTGCGCAAAATACCTATCGCGAAATTTCCTCGTGCAGCAATTTCGAGGCGTTCCAGACACGCCGCATGCAGGCGCGTTTCCGCGGCGAAAAAGGCAAACCGGAACTGCTGCACAGCGTGAACGGCTCCGGGCTGGCGGTAGGGCGCACCCTGGTGGCGATTCTGGAAAATTATCAGCAGGCGGATGGCTCGGTGACGCTACCTGCAGCGCTGTGGCCGTATATGGGCGGCGTGCAAGTGCTGAAACCCGCCTGAGCACTGCGGCAGACCATGCTGAGTTACCGTCACGCCTTCCATGCAGGCAATCACGCCGATGTGTTGAAGCACCTGGTGCTGATGCAGCTGCTGGACTATTTCAATCAAAAAGACAAGCCCTACTGGGCCATCGACACCCACGCCGGCGCCGGTTTATATGCGCTGGATACCGGCTACGCCCAGAAAAATGCCGAATACCAGGACGGCATTGCGCGCCTGCTGGAACGCGACGATCTGCCCGCCGCAGTGGCCGCGTATGTCAGCCTGGTACGGCAGTTGAATCCAGGGGCGGCGTTGCGCGTCTACCCCGGCTCGCCATGGATTGCGCTGCAGATGCTGCGCGAGCACGATCAGTTGCGGCTGTTCGAGCTGCATCCCACCGATAGCCAGCTCATTGACGCCAATTTTGCCGAAGCGGGCAGGCGCGTCAAAGTGCAGAATATCGACGGCTTTGCCGGACTGAAGGCGGCCTTGCCGCCTGCGCCACGTCGCGGCCTGGTGCTGATCGACCCCTCGTATGAAGAAAAACAGGACTACCAGCGCGTGCCCGCCGCGTTGAAAGACGCGCTCAAACGCTTTGCCACCGGCACTTACGCGGTGTGGTACCCGCTGTTGCAGCGCCACGAAGCGCAGCATTTTGCTGCCGCGCTCAAAAACATCCCGGCAAACACCTGGCTGAATGTGAGCCTGACGGTACACACGCCAAACGCCGACGGTTTCGGCATGCATGGCAGCGGCATGTTCGTGCTCAACCCGCCGTGGACGTTGCGGGCAAGTTTGCAGGGTGTCATGCCTTATCTGACGAAAGTGCTGGGACAGGATAAGGGCGCGGGGTTTGTGCTGGAAGGGAGCGAAGGGCGTTGACTGTGATAATGCATAGCAGTCGCGATCCGGTCTGACAGTCGCCCGGTTTGATTAATGCAGCCTTTCCGAGCTGAATTGTTGGCTATGTTCCGGTTTCATTCCTGGACAATAACAGCGGCTTGTATGGGCGCTGGTACTTGACCAGGATATCGTAGTAAGTGCGAATGTTTTCCACGAATACCACCGCCTCGCCGCCGCGGCAGTAACCGTGCCTGGCTGTGCCGTTATGCTCGGAGCGCGCCAGCAGCGGCAGGGTCTGCTTGACGTCACTCCATGCGAGCGGATTGAGCTTGCGCCGCTGCGCCAGCACCCGCGCGTCTTCCAGATGGCCTTGCCCCTGATTGTAGGCCGCCAGCGCCATCCAGGTTCGGTCAGGTTCTTCAACCCTGTCCGACATCGCATCCACCAGCAACGCCAGATACTTCGCGCCGGCAATAATGCTCTGGCGCGGATCGAGGCGATCAGTCACGCCCATCCTGTCCGCCGTATCCCCGGTCATCATCATCAGCCCGCGTACCCCGGTGGGCGACGTGGCATAGGGGTTCCAGTGCGATTCCTGATAGCCGATGGCGGCAATCAGGCGCCAGTCAATGCCGGTCAACTCCTCCGCCTCCTGAAAATAGCGCTGGTACTTGGGCAGCGTGTCTTTCATCCGCTCCAGGATACCTGCAACGTCTGCGCTTTCCAGGCGATCGGTGTGGCCGTAGTAGCGTTCCATCAAGCGCTTGAGCGTGCCATCTTTCTGGATACGCTTGAAAAACGCCTGCACCTGGGCGTACAGCGCCGGGTCAACATTCTTGGGGAAAGCCCACGCCAGCTGATCCGGGCGCTTAATCTCGAATGCGACGCCCAGATTGGCATACAGATTTTGGGCAATATCGAATTCGTTGGAATTCACGATCACTGCATCCACCGCTGATTTGGACAACTGATCCAGCAGATCCTCCCCCCACTCGGTCTTGACCTCGGTCCAGTGCAGACCAGGTATGCGCTGGCGCATGTCCAGCAAGGTTTCTGCCGCACTGCTGCCCGCCACCACCGCCACGCGCGCGTCCACCAGATCGGCAAAATCGCGCGGCTTGACCGTATCGGTGTTGTAGATCACTTGCTGCGTCACCTTGAGATAAGCTGGGCCAAAACGCATGCGTTCCTTGAGTGCATCGGTTTGGGTGATACCGGCAGCAGCGAAGTGCGCCTGATGTTGCGACAGCTTCTTGAACAGGCTGTGCAGGTCGTTTTCCACCACGAATTTCACCCGGTAGCCCGCCTCCCTGGCGAACAGCGTGACCAGGTCGTACTCGAACCCGGTGGGATCACCATTCGGATTTTCATAATAGGTCGTGGGGCCATTGTGGGTCAGCACTACCAGTTCGCCGGTCTTGGAAACCGGCGCTACAGGTGGCGGCGGTTTGGGCAAGGACACATCACAGGACGCCAGCAACAGGCTGAAAGTAAACGCCAGCAGTTTACGCATGGCCCCCAGTCTCGCTGAGAATGCCGGGCTTGTCTACCCGCTTGCAACACATTGCTAACCCAGCCACGCGGCTTCTATTTCATGGGGCTTGCAGGTACAATTGCGCCTCCTTGGAGAGGTGGCAGAGTGGTCGAATGCGCCGGACTCGAAATCCGGTATGGCGGTTTCCGTCATCGTGGGTTCAAATCCCACCCTCTCCGCCAGCCATATCGCAAGGGACTGAATCCATTAAAGTCCCCGTCAATACTAGCCGACAGAGGCATCAACTGGTACACCAGGGTGGTACACCGTGAGCCAAGATGTCTCGAAAATGAACTATCAAACCAGGCTTGCCAAACGCGGTGGCACGTATTATTTCCGCGCCAAAATTCCTGCCGATCTGATCGCACATTACGGCAAGAAAGAAATCAAGGTCTCGCTCAACCACCGACAAGCGCGAAGCTGACGCTGTGCCTCAATGTTTCTCAATGTCGAGATTTACCCTTGCAAGGTCTTTTCCGAATTTGGACTGGTCCACACCGTACACGGCATCGCCTGTCATGCCTGCGATGTGGCCGAGGGCAACCGCCTGCTGCACGGCTTTGAGACCAACGTGTATGGCGATGCTGGTTACCAGGGAGTCGAAAAACGCTAAAAACAGTGCGTGACAACGCGCTTATTGAGGGCTTCGCGCGGCTGGATGGAAATTTAAAGTAGCGTCGCTGGCCGCTGCGCGGTGGATGGGGTTGTTCAAAGCATCCCTACAGATTTTTGTTTCCGAGCCGCTAAAAGATCAAGACGTTTCGGGGAGCATGGGCTCAACGGAGGCGCTTCGAAAGCATAATTGAGTTAAAAATGGCATATGGGTATTGAGGATCGAGATTACTTGCGAGAGTGAATCAAAAACTCAAAGACATAATTCAAAATTGGTTCGGCGCTGACAATTGTGGGACTCGACAAACACTTCGACCAGCAACTGCGCTTTCGCATCAACATCTAATCCACCCACTACACGGAGTTGCATGACATGAGTTTTATAGAAGACACTGCCTCAAAGCGACGATGCAAACGCCTACCATGAAATGGTTTGACGTTTCGATTGAAAGTTTCTCCAAGAATTCACTCATTTCAAAGACCATACTGCCGCTGGGTCTGGTAGCTTGCGGGGTTGCTTTTGCCCAAACGCCGCCAAGTGCCGGTTCGCTGAATCAACAGATCGAACGGGAGCAGGCGCCGCGCGCTCCCGCCAAAGCACCTCCTGAAATCCGCATTGAGCCGAGCGCCGCACCGGCCGTAACCGACTCGGACAACCAGAAAATTCTGGTCCGCAGCCTGCACGTCACGGGTGCGCACGTGTATGCCGAAGCGACGCTTCTGGATGTCACCGGGTTCAGCGCCGGCCGCGAATTGACGCTGTCGGACCTGCGCAGCATGGCATCGAAGATTGCGCGTTATTACCATATGCACGGCTATCTGCTGGCGCAAGCCTATTTGCCGGCGCAAGACATCAAGGACGGGGCCGTGACGATCGCCGTGCTTGAAGGCCGCTACGGCAAGGTCACACTGCGCAACAGCACCAATCTTTCGGATGATCTGGCCAACGGCTTGCTCAGCGGCCTCGACAGCAACGATGCCATCTCGATCGCACCGCTTGAAACCAGCCTTCTGCTGCTGTCCGACCTTCCCGGCGTGAACGTGAAATCTACCCTGATCCCGGGCGCTTCCGTCGGCGCCTCCGACCTGATCGTCGAAGTGACGCCGGGACAGCGCGTGACCGGCAGCGTGGATACCGACAACGAAGGCAATCGCTATACCGGCGCCAACCGCGTTGGCGCGACGGTCAACCTCAATGATCCTACCGGACATGGCGATGTCGCTACGCTGCGCGCGCTGACTTCCGGCACTGGCCTGAACTATGTGCGTGCGTCCTACCAGGCGCAGCTCGGCCGCGCCAAGGCAGGCGTTGCCTACGCCGACATGCGCTACCGTCTGGGAAAGGATTTCGAGAGTCTGCAGGCCAGCGGCACCGCGCAGATCGCCAGCGTCTACGGCAGCGTGCCGCTGATTCGTTCACGCAGCAACAATCTGTATGCGGTGATCAATTTCGATGCCAAGACCTTCCAGGACAAGGTGGACTCGACTTTGACGCGCGCCGACAAGAAAGCCCGGGCGGCGATGGCCAGCCTGACCGGCGATCATCGGGATGGTTTCGGCGGCGGCGGGCTGAGTACGTATGCGCTCACCTGGACCACCGGCCAGATCGACATCAACAGCCCGGCGGCGCTCGCCACCGATGCCGCGACGGTGCACAGCAACGGCCATTACGACAAATGGGGATTCAATGCGATGCGGCTGCAAAGCGTGACCGACACCGTCTCGCTGTACGCTGCCGTCAACGGACAGTTGGCCTCGAAAAATCTGGATGTGTCGGAGAAGATGGAGTTGGGCGGCGCGAATGGCGTACGGGCTTATCCGGAAGGCGAAGCGTATGCCGACCAGGGATATGTGCTCAATCTGGAAGCGAGAGCGCTGTTGCCGCGGTTGTCGGAACGGCAGTCGGGGCAGATGCAGTTGATCGGCTTTGTCGATACCGGCACGGTGACGCTGAACAAGAATCCGTGGGCCGCCGGACAGAATCGCCGGACGCTGAGCGGCGCGGGGATCGGGCTTATCTGGGTAGACAACAACAATTTTGTGGTAAAGGCATCTTACGCTCGCAAGCTGGGCAATGCGCCAGCAATATCGGCTCCAGACGAGACGGGCCGCTTCTGGCTGCAGGCCGTCAAATACTTTTGAGCGCGACGTCAGGCATCCACTGCAACGAACATTGACTGTACTCAGTCTTCAAGAAAAACAGGGAAGCCCATCATGAACCATATTTACCGCTCGATCTGGAACGATAAGACCGGCACCTTTGTCGCTGTTTCGGAAAACGCCAAAAGCGGCGGCAGGAAAGCATCGACGGGTGCAAGTATCGCGGTGGGGACAGGGTTTGCATTGAAAGCGCTAGCGGTGTCGTTGATGCTGGGATTCGGTTCGGCCAGTTACGCGTTGCCGGTCGGCGGCGTGGTGGCGGCCGGCAGCGCCAGCGTCACTAGCGGGAATGGCAGCATGACGGTCAACCAGAGCAGCCAGAACGTGGTGCTCAACTGGCAAAGCTTCAATATCGGTGCGGCAGAAGCGGTACGCTTCGTGCAGCCCAACAGCAGCGCAGTCGCGCTCAACCGTGTGATCGGTGCCGATCCATCGAGCATCCTCGGCAGTCTGTCGGCCAACGGCAAGGTGTTTCTGGTCAATCCGAACGGCATCCTGTTCGGTAAAAGCGCATCGGTCAATGTCGGTGGTTTGGTCGCATCGACGCGCAATGTTTCCGACAGCGACTTCATGGCGGGCAACTACAAATTTGCCGGTGCAGGCAATGGCAGCATCCTCAATCAAGGAGCGATCAATGCCGACGGCGGTTATGTTGCGCTATTGGGCGCCAACGTTTCCAATGAAGGCACGATCAACGCGCGGCTGGGCACGATCGCGCTGGCCGCCGGCAACGCCATCACGCTCGATGTGGCCGGTGACGGCCTGCTCAACGTCAAGGTGGACCAAGGCACCGTCAACGCATTGGTGAGCAACGGCGGCATGCTTCAGGCCGACGGTGGTGAAGTTCTGCTGACCGCGCAGGCGGCTGGCACCCTGCTGCGTACGGCAGTCAACAATACCGGCATCATCCAGGCGCAAACCATCGAGAACCATAACGGCACGATCAAGCTGCTAGGTGACATGCAAAGCGGCACGGTCAACGTCGGCGGCAAGCTTGATGCCAGTGCACCCAATAATGGTAACGGCGGTGCAATCGAGACGTCGGCTGCGCACGTCAAGGTGAACGACAATGCGCGCATCACTACGTCTGCACCACAAGGGCTGACCGGCAGCTGGCTGATCGATCCGACCGATTACACGATTGCTGCATCTGGCGGCGACATTACCGGCGCAGCACTGTCGACCAATTTGGGAAGCACTGATGTCACTATCCTTAGTACCTCGGGCGGCTCCGGCAGCAGTGGCAATGTCAACGTCAACGACGCGGTCAGCTGGAGCGCCAACACGCTCACGCTGAATGCGCAAAACAACATCAACATCAACGCCAATCTGAACGCATCAAGCACAGCCAGCCTGGCGCTAGAATTCGGACAAGGCGCAGTTGCAGCGGGCAATATCAGCAACATCATTACTCATGGTGGCGCAGTCAACCTGCCCGCCGGCACCAGCAACTTCACCACCAAGCAGGGCTCGGACGGCTCGGTCAAAGCCTACACCGTGATTACCAGTTTGGGCGCGGCAGGCAGCGCCACAACCACCGATTTGCAAGGGATGTACGGCAACAAGGTGCTGAACTATGCACTAGGGGCCAATATCGATGCTACGGCAACGTCCAGCTGGAATACGGGGGCCGGTTTCGTGCCAATCGGGGCCTACGGTACATCCTACCTCGGTACATTCGACGGTTTGGGACATACCATTTCCAACCTTACGATTAATCGAACAGGAACAGACAATGTCGGCCTGTTCGGGTATGTCGGTGCCAGCGGCAGTGTGCTGAATGTCGGCTTGCTGGGGGGCAGTGCGGCCGGGAACAAATCTGTCGGCGGACTGGTGGGGAGAAACGTCCAAGGCACAATCAGCAACAGCTACGCGACCGGTGCGGTGTCGGGTAGCAATTATACCGGCGGACTGGTCGGGTGCAACGACCAAGGCACGGTCAGCAACAGCTATGCGACCGGCACGGTGAGCGGCAACGCCAACCTCGGCGGACTGGTCGGAAGTAACTTACATGGCACGGTCAGTAACAGCTATGCGACCGGCGCGGTGAGCGGCAATAGCAACGTCGGCGGACTGGTCGGGTATGGAAACAACTATGGCACGATCAGCAACAGCTATGCGACCGGCACGGTGAGCGGCAATGGCAACGTCGGCGGACTGGTCGGGTTCAACTACCAGAGCACGGTCAGCAACAGTTATGCCACCGGTGCGGTGAGCGGTAGCAACAATGTCGGCGGACTGGTCGGATACGGCAATGGGGGCACGGTCAGCAACAGCTACGCCAGTGGCGCGGTGAGTGGCAGCAGCTATGTCGGCGGACTGGTCGGGTATCTAGTCTCCGGTGGCACGGTTACCGCCAGCTTCTGGAACACCACGACTTCCGGCCAGGGCGCCTCTGCCGGCGGGACCGGTCTGAACAGCGTGGAGATGCAAACCGCCTCCAATTTCACCGGCTTCACCTTTACCACCACGCCCGGCGCGGCAGGCAACAACTGGGTCATGGTCGACGTTGACGGGACACTGAACAACGCCGGCAGCGCGCTCGGCGCGACGCGGCCGATGCTGGCGTCCGAATATGCAACCACCATCACCAATGCACATCAGTTGCAATTGATGAGCATGGATCTGGCTGCCAGTTATACCCTCGGAAAAAACATCAGCGCCGCAGCAACTGGCAGCGCCAACGATGTATGGTCGGGCAGCACGTTCATTCCGGTAGGTACCTTCGATTCCAAATTCACCGGCACGTTCGACGGCCTGGATCACACCATCAGCAATCTCACCATCAACCTGCCCACAACCGACTATGTCGGTCTATTCGGAAGAACCGGCACTCAGAGCGTGGTGCATAACGTAGGACTGGAAGGTGGAAGCGTAATGGCGCAAGGCAATGCCGGCGCCCTGATGGGGCGAAACGACGGCATCGTCCGCAACAGCTATGCGACCGGAAGTGTTGATGGGAGCACTATCGCTATCGGAGGTCTGGTGGGACAAAACTACGGTACCGTCAGCAACAGTTACGCCACGGGTGCAGCGACAAATCCCAGCAACGGCGCGGGCGGCTTGGTGGGCGCCCAACATAGCGGCAGCCAAATCAGTAACAGCTACGCTACCGGAAATGTGTCATCCAGCAGCTATGCTGGCGGCCTGCTTGGAATCAATGATGGTGGCGCTGTCAGCAACAGCTATAGCACCGGCGCAGTTTCAGGCAGTAGCTATGTCGGCGGATTGGTAGGCAGAAATTACAATGGCACCGTCAGCAACAGCTTTTGGAACACCACCACCTCCGGCCAAGCCACCAGTTCGGGGGGCACAGGTATGAGCACAGCCGATATGCAGACGCAGGCGAACTTCATGAGCGCGACTGCTGCAAACGGCAATGCCAATCCAGGGTGGGACCTTATCGGAACGTGGGTGATATACGATGGCCATACATCCCCGTTGCTGCGGTCCTTCATGACGGCGCTGACGGTGACAGCCGGTAATGCCAGTAAGACCTACGATGGACTCGCGTATTCCGGCGGCAACGGCGTGACGTATTCCACGACGCCCAATGGCAACCTGCTCGGCACGGTCAGCTACAGCAGTGGCATCAATGTCGGCAGTGCCACCATTACGCCGGGCGGGCTGTATTCCAACCAGCAGGGTTACATCATCAGCTATGTCAATGGCGCATTGACGGTGAATAAAGCCGACCTGACCCTGGGCGGTACGCGTGCGTATGACGGCACCAGTGCCGTCGCAGGCAGCGTATTGACCGCCACGGGTGTAAATGGTGAAACCTTCGCCATTTCCGGCGCAGGCGACAGCAGCAACCTGGCGAGCAAGAACGTGCAGACTGGCAGCACGCTGGGCAGTCTCACCGCTCTGGCACTGGGCACCAGCGGCAATGGCGGCCTGTCCGGCAACTACAACGCGTTGAGCACCACCGGCAGCGCAGTCAGCGTGACCAAGGCCGACCTGACGCTGGCCACCAGCGATGTCAGCAAGACCTATGATGGCGGCTTGAGCGCAGCGGGAAATGCCATCATCACTAACGGTGCCTTGTTCGGCACCGACGCAATCAGCGGCGGCACCTTCGCATTCACCGACAAGAACGTCGGCAGCAACAAGACCGTCACCACCACCGGCGTCACGCTCACCGACGGCAACAGCGGCGGCAACTACAACGTCGCATATGCCGACAACACCGCCAGCACGATTACGCCGAAGGCGCTCACGGTGGCCGGCGAAACCGCGCTGGACAAGGTCTATGACGGCACTACGTCGGCTACCCTTGCCGGCGGTGCGCTGGCGGGCGTGATCTCCGGCGATGAAGTGAGCTTGATCGAGGCGGGACTGTTTGCTACGCCGAATGTCGGTAACGGGATCGCGGTTGCGGCGGTCGATAGTCTGGGCGGGTCATCGGCGGGGAACTACGCTGTCACCCAGCCCACCGGCCTGACGGCAGATATCACCGCACCCGTGAGCGTGATTGGTTCCGATCCGCGCGATCAGAATGCCATCGCCAGTGCGGTTTCGACCACGTCCGTTATGCCATTGCAGGGCAATATGGCCGACGCGCAATTGCCATCGGCCCAGGATGGCGGCGATTCATCTGCCGATTCATCTTCTTCCGCGACGAACGACGCGTCGCCGTCAATCCAGCATGCCATCAGTTCGATGCCGGGCGGATTGACCGGATTGAACCTTTCCATTGCGGGCAGTGGCGTAAAATTGCCGCCGGGCGTGCGGCCTAGCGATGCACGCGACGACAAGAACTAACTGCTGAAGGCATTGATCGATGACTCCTGATTTTATCGGCGTGACCGGATTGCCGCGGGCCGGTTCCACCCTGCTGTGCCAGCTGCTGGCCCAACATCCGGAACTCCATTGCGAAGGGCATAGCTCGCCGCTATGCAACAGCTTGCTGGGCATACGTCGCATGGTCAGCGACGACCAGTTCTTTCTTTCCCAACTCGACAACAGCTTCCAGACCAGCTACGCCCATCTGGCATCCGCCATGCAGGGATTCCTGCGGGGCTGGTATCACGACTGTGAAAAAAAAGCCGTGGTGGACAAGAACCGCGCTTGGCTGCATGCCATCGAACTGCTGCTGCAAATCGCGCCTGAAGCCAGGCTGATTGTCTGCATCCGGGAGCTGGGACAGATTTACGGTTCGATCGAAGCACAGCATCAACGCACGATCCTGATCGATTTCATCGATCATCTTGCAGACTTCGACCGTTTCGGGCGGGCCGACATGCTGTTCGCCAAGGACAAGGCAATCGGCGCGCCGTTGATTTCATTGAGCGCTGTCCAAGACTTGCCGGCTGAGGTGCAAAAACGTCTTTACTTTATGCGCTTCGAGGATTTGATGGAGCAACCGGTGGCATGCATGTCGCATCTCCATGCGTGGCTGGGCCTGTCGCCGTTCGAGATCAATCCGGAGCAACTGACCATCGGGATTCAGGAGAGCGACAGCCACTATCACATGAAATACCTGCATCGCCAGTCCGCGCGCATTGCCAAGCCAAAGCGGCACGAGATTCCGGCACGAATACAGACGCACATCGAGGCGGCCTGCGGCTGGTATTACGAACTTTATTATCCGAAAAATCAGTAAGCCGACACCCATCATGACGGCATCTGCCGACAGCAAGAATGGCGCCAATCCGGGAGAACGTTGAGTGGCGCGCATCCCGTTTGTCGCGCCATCAGCGCGAAGTGCGCAGTGGACATATATTTGCGGAGTATCCAACCCTCTCCGCCAATACATTTTCATCCGCTGAGTTCGCTACCTGCCACCTGACTGCCGGGTTTGCAGAGTAGTAGTCTCTGATCTTTGATCACGCGCACCATCTCCCGCTTGAACTAATGTCTGCATTGTCTGCCCATCTAAAATTCCTCATGCAGGTGAATGCATCCACCTTTCGAAGTGTCTGGAGAAATTAAACCGCTACAAGTTCCGATGAAAACATAGGCCAATTGCACACCCACAGATGAACAGTCCCACTGTCAGGCGCTATCTGCCCTGGGTCGTCGCCACGGCCCTGTTCATGGAGCAGCTCGACTCCACCATTGTCAATACTGCCGTTCCGGCGATGGCGGCGAGCCTGCACGTGACGCCGCTGAGTCTGAAGGCAGTCGTTACCAGCTACATCCTGAGCCTGGCTGTTTGTATTCCGGTGAGCGGCTGGATGGCCGACCGGTTCGGCACGCGGCGTGTGTTTGGCGCGGCGGTAGCCGTCTTCATTTTGTCCTCGATACTGTGTGGCTTGGCCGTCAACGCGCCGATGCTGGTAGCGGCGCGTATTCTGCAGGGAATCGGCGCTGCGATGATGATGCCGGTAGGCAGGCTCGCGATCATTCGGACCTTTCCCAAGGCAGAACTGCTGACGGCGATGAACTTCGTCATCATCCCGGCGCTGATCGGCCCGCTGCTCGGCCCCACCGTGGGCGGCCTCATCGTGAACTGGCTATCATGGCGGGAAATCTTTTTTGTCAACGTGCCGGTGGGCCTGGTGGCGCTGCTGCTCGTCTATCGCCACATGCCGGATTATCGCGGTGAGGCGCCGCGACCGCTGGATCTGATCGGCCTGGTCTTGTTCGGCTCGGGCACGGCGCTGCTTTCGTGGCTGCTGGAGGTGTTCGGCGAGCATCACCTGGACGTGACTTCGGCGGCCATTCTGCTGCTGCTCTCCCTCAGTCTGCTGGCTGCCTACGTCTTGCATGCCCGCCAGGCTTCTTATCCGCTACTCCGCCTCGCGCTGTTTCGGGTACGTACGTTCCGCGTCTCGGTGGCCGGCGGCTTCATAACTCGCCTGGGTATCGGCGGGCTTCCATTTCTGCTGCCGCTGCTCTACCAGCTCGGCCTGGGGCTGCCGGCCTGGGAGTCGGGCCTTTTGATGATGCCGGCCGCCGCCGCTGCCATGGGAATGAAACTCATCGCTACACGCGTGCTGCGGCGCTATGGATACCGGCAGGTGCTCATTGTGAATACGGTCATGATCGGACTCACCATCGGCCTTTTCTCGCTGGTGATCCCGGCCACACCGATTGTGTTGATCGTGCTGCTGGGACTGGCGCAGGGCTTCTTCAACTCGCTGCAATTTTCCAGCATGAACTCGATGGCCTATGCCGACATCGAAACACCCGACTCGAGCATGGCCAGCACCATCGCCAGCACGCTCCAGCAGATATCGATGAGCTTCGGGCTGGCCTGCGGGTCGCTGATCGCCGCCTGGTACCTGGGCGACCTGCCACAAACCGACCGCGTGGCCGTGACGAGCGCACTGCACCACGCATTCCTGACCCTGAGCGGCCTGACCATCCTCTCATCGCTTTCGTTCTGGGCACTACGTTCCGGAGACGGCGAAAGCGTCAGCAGGGGCACGCTGCACGAAGCGGAATGAGCTGAGCGAGAAACAGCTCGCCGACAAACCTTATGAAAACGATATCAGGCAATCAATGACGAAAACAGGTCATCCGGACACGCGAACGCATATTTTTAATTTATCTATCGTTTATAATCAGGCTTGCATGCGTTTCAATATGCTGATTATTGATCGAGTTTGTATTCTTTTTTAAAATTAACATAGAATTGTTGCAGTATTTCTACTATGGTTTTCCTATGTAGCTTGATTTCTATTTAGCAACGATTTATTCACCAAAACCGCACAGGAACCCGCCATCATGACGACTTACAAAGAAATGAAATCCAGAATTGCCAAGCTTGAAGAAGAGGCAGAAGCATTGCGTAAAGCAGAACTGGTAGCCGTCATTGCCGACATTAAAGCCAGGATGGCCGAATATGGCATTACGATCAAGGATCTGGGGGTCATTAAAAACAAAACCAGGAAACAGCCCGGTCACGTTTCCGGCAGCGCAACTCCGATTGCCCGCTACAGAAACGCGGAAGGTAAAACCTGGAGCGGAAGAGGCCGTAAACCGAAATGGGTAGTCGAGGCAATGGCCGCCGGGAAAACACTGGAAGACCTGGGATATTTTATTGGTTGAACTGATCGCGGGTTGATTGGCTTCCCCAATTGGCCCGGATATTCCCTTCCCCTTGCTTGATTTTTTAGCAACGGAGCGCGAACTATTTCTTTAACTCCGATCCAACGATTGGATCGTTCCCCAGTAGAAACCATGTCGAAAATCATAAACACCCCCAGCCTAAAAATAAAGGTATGGGATTTTCCTGTACGCCTGTTTCACTGGAGCCTGGCTATTTGTTTTGCCGTCTCCTGGGCCAGTGCCGAACTTTTCGACAATGCCATGCAGTACCATCTTTATGCAGGCTACGCCATACTGGTTTTAATTCTCTTCAGGATACTGTGGGGGTTTGTTGGCAGCACTACGGCACGTTTTACAAGCTTCATTCGAAGCTTTCTCACCACATTGAAATATGCCGGCACATTACGCGAACCGCACCCAGCCAAACAGATCGGACATAACCCTTTGGGCGGCTGGATGGTAATAGCGATGCTGTGTTTTTTATTGGCGCAGGCAGGCACTGGTCTGTTTGCCAGTGATGACGTTACCACTCAAGGACCGCTGGCGTTTTGGGTGGGCGATACGCTCAGCGACACCATCAGCGGCATTCATCAGCAGCTTTTTAATTTCCTGCTCGCGCTGGTCGGCCTGCACATTGCCGCAGTGCTGTTTTACCGACTCTTCAAGCATGACAACCTGATCACGCCCATGATCACGGGATACAAACACCTGCCCCATGGCACGCCAGCACCGCATTTGTATTTTGTCAGCAACTGGCGCGCAGTTGTGCTATTTGGATTGGTAATGATCGGCGTTCTGGTACCCGTTTCCATCGTCTGATCGGGTCGTGGAAATCACTAGCGCGGGCCACCGCGGAAGTCGCGATGGCAAGCCTTGCAACTGTCTGCCACCTTCCCGTAATCCGCACGAATCACATCCATGTTTCCCGTTTTCGCACCTTCAACCAGTTGCGCGGAAGCCGCTATGAAAGTCTGCTGCGCCTGCTTGAATTCCGCTGGCTTTTGCCAAACCACGGGTTTTGCCCTGGTCGGCGAGTAATTGCTGTCTGCCGTGAAGTATTTCCAGGGTTGCGTACTCAAGGTTTGCAATTCCACTGCGTACTGCAGAAACTGATCCTTCTCGTAAGGCTTGCGTCCGCGCACAACCAGCCCCATGGGTTCGAAATTGCGCAGTATTTGTTTAAATACGAGTTTGCGCTTGGTGACCGGCTGCCCCGCATGCGTATCTTTCTCGGCATGCCCGCACGACGCCAATGCAACACAAGTAAAAAATATGAGCGGCAAACGCAACGACAAAACGCTGAATTTACCGCTGATTGTTTTACTGTTCATCTGTTTCAACCACATCTTAAAGCCGGGCATATCCGATTCCTTCGTGAAAATTCATTTGCCTATCAAACTACCACGCATCATGGCACAGCCAGCCTTACACTGACCTTACCAGGCAGGAACAAAACCTGTGGAATCAATGCCGAACACGCACTTTCATCATGAAATGCGGGTTGTTGCCCTGCGCATTCCACCCCGCTGTCTGTGTGAGCGCAGCGGCGCTTTGTGAATAGATTGGTAATTGACAGTCCAGTTCAGTCACGCCACAAAAAAACAGCCGATTCTGCCCTTAGCGTGCTCACCTTGAGAATCAGAATACGATCAGAAACAGGCGTTGTTAAACGGCGCGATGGGAACGCACCAGGCTATGGCTCGTATTTTCCAGGTTCCGGATCGTCCAGGCCGAGCGTGCCTTCTGCCGCGAGCGTTCCCGCAGCGGTAGGTTTTCCCTTGAGTATCCATTCGAAGGCGACGCCGATCAGTGCGCCCAGGATCGGCCCGACCACGTAGATCCAGGTGGTGCCGAAGTCGCCACGCACCAGATCCGGCGCCAGGGAGCGCACCGGGTTCATCGATGCACCGCTGATCGGCGCCGCCCAAAGTCCTGCCAGGGCAATGTAGCCGCCTATCGCGATGGCGCCGTTGGTGCCGATGTTGCGCGCCCCTGAGGCTGTGCCGAGTATCGTATTCACCAGTCCGGCGCTCAGCACCACTTCCATTGCCAGCGCCTGCCCGCTGCCTATACCGGTGCCGGGCATGGTCGCACCCAGCGCACCGACCGCACCGAACACGGCGCGCAGGAACAGCGCCGCCGCGATACCGCCAACCAGCTGTGCCAGGAAGTAGCCCGGCACCCGCCGCCACGGGAAATTGCGCCGCACCGCAAACGCCAGGGTGACAGCCGGGTTCAGATGGGCGCCGCTCACCGTACCCATGAAATAGATGATCGCCATCACCATGAGCCCGGGCGCAACCACCTGCATGCTCAGGGTAACCGCTCCATGGCTCTGGGCAGCGACAATCCCGCCGCCGGCGGCGACCATGACCAGCAGAAACGTGCCCCAGATCTCGGCGAACAGGCGCCGCCACTCGAGTGCAGGATCGAGGAAGTCGGGCGCTGACGCGCGCCCGACCATACGTTGTTTCTGTGCTGTATCGAGCCGTTTTTTGAGAAATGCTGTCATGCGCACCTCCGGTCGTTTCAGTTACAGGGGATCGGTTTCACGCCTTGTCGCGCATCAAGCACAGCGTCACTTCCTCGCGGTCGTGATACAGCTGCTTGATCTGCAAGGTGTAACGCATATCCTCCCGCTCCAGCCGTTTGGCGATGATTTCTTCGCAGCGGCGTACTTCTTCCAGGCGTTTTTTCATCGGCAGTTTGAGGTTGAAAATGGCGTGGCGTGCATGGCCGCGTGCGATCCATTCCGCTACCAGCTGGGCGATGCGCGACGGACTCTCCACCATATCGCACACCAGCCAGTTCACCGGATGATGCGGGCGGTAGGTGAAACCGTCGCCGCGTACATGCTCGACCATTTCGGTGGCCATTGCCGCTGCGGCCATCGGGCCGTTGTCGACGGCGGTGACGCGAATGCCGCGCTGCGCCAGCACCCACGACCAGCCGCCGGGGGAAGCGCCAAGGTCGACAGCGCGCATCCCGGCCTTGAGTTCATGCGAATTGCTGTCGTCGAGGAACACCATCAGCGCTTCCGCCAGCTTGCCGGCGGAACGACTCGGTGCGTCGCGCCCGACGCGCACCCGCGGGATACCCATGAACCACGGCGCGGAATTCGCTGGATCGGAGATGCCTACATATGCCGCATCGTCGGCGACAAAACACACATGCAGGCGCGGCGCGCTTCCGCCGGAAACAAACTGGCGGGTCTTTTCCAGCGCGGCGGTAAGCGGACGCGTAAAACGCCCACAAAAGCCCAGGCGCGTTTTGGCGGCATCGGTGTCGGGGGTTTCCACCCATATTTCGGAATAGCGCGGCGCAAGCTGGGTCACGGCGGCCTTGACTGCGGTGAGGCGATCGCCCTCGGGCATGCCCTGAATCAGCGGCGCGACCTGCACCCACTGGCGTGCAAAAATGAGGCGGGTAAAGGGCAGCTCGCTGGTAATCAGCGTAATCTCATCCTGCGTTTCAGCCTGGAACAAGACCCAGCCGGTTTGATCGCCAGCCTTGACGTAACCATGTATGCCGAGCTCGGTCGCCCAGGCCATGATTTCGCCGGCGCATTCTTTTTCAAATCCGGCGCGGCAGTAGAGTAGCAGTGCGTTCATGCTGCTCATGGGAATTCCTTTACTAGATTAATGCGGTGATTTTGCCTGACGATGGGTGAGCCACCGCTGTGATGGGTTGCGCTGTTCACAACACCGCCAATTTCGCAGCGCGCTATGGCCGACAGTATAACCGCCTGCACGGCTCGCCGGTGGGATGGCAGTCACCATGACCCGCCCGATGCCATTATTTTCGTAACAAATTCTTCATAAATCACCCCCAGACTAGGGAGACAGCTGGACATTTGCGCATCAGCCAAGGTAAATGAATATGCGGTCAAACAAACGCGATACCGACGAAATCGAAAATCTGGCATACCGTCTGCAGGAATTACGCGACGCCACACTGACAACCCAGCATGAACTGTTGGAACGCTGGCATCCACACTTGCACGATCGGCATTATCTGCCCAGCGCCGCTAACCTTGCCGCCTATATCGGCTTGAGACGGCATGACCTGCGTGAACTGCAAGCCGCCCTTGCCACTGTGGGATTGTCATCGCTGGGACGCTGCGAAGGTCATGTAATAGCCACGCTGGATGCAGTGGGCTATGCGCTGGCCATGATGAATGGCGCGCAATCGCTGCCTTGCCCGGTGCATGAAACCAGCCACGCCATGCAGCATGACCGGCTGCTGTTGCACCAGAACACCGACCGCTTGTTCGGCAAAGCACAAGGCAAGCGCAGCACGCGGGTCATGGTGACACTGCCCAGCGAAGCGGCAGACGATCACCCTGCCGTGCGCGAGATGCTCACGCTGGGCATGGACTGTGCACGCATCAATTGCGCCCACGACACCGCCGCAAGCTGGGAAAAAATGGTCGCCAACATCCGTCAGGCCGAGCACGAAACCGGGCGTGCCTGTCGCATCATGTTCGACCTGGCCGGCCCAAAATTGCGCACCGGCGAGATCGCGCCCGGCCCCGAGGTTTTGCATATCAAGATCAAGCGCGACGACCTGGGAAATCGGCTTTACCCTACCCAGATCATCCTCGATGGCATGGGCAGCCCGGGGCATCCAGCCACCACCGACAAGCTGGGAAAGGCGTCGCCTGCCCGCTTGAGTGTGCCTGCCAAATGGCTGCACAAACTCAAGCCCGGCGACAAAATCAGGTTCCACGACATGCGCAAGCGAAAACGTGAATTCGTCGTGGAGCAACGCCTGTCAGACACGGAAATCCGCGTTAGCTGCGAGGACGGTGCCTATATCGCACCCGGCACTGTCCTCGAACTGATTGCTGAAAAAAAACAGCGCGATCAGACAGGCACAAGCAAAACCGCTACCGGGGATTTTCTGGCACCGCCGATGCGCATCCATTTGCAGAAAAATGACGCGCTGCTGCTCACCCGGGAGCAATCACCAGGGCAGGCCGAGCGGCGGGATAAAACCGGACGTACGCTCTCGCCGGCACGCATTTCGTGTAGCGAGCCGGAGATTTTTGCCTTTCTTGAAGCCGGTCATGCGGTGTGGATAGACGATGGCCGTATCGGCTGCGTGATCGAGCGGGTTGATGCGGAGGGTGCCTGGCTACGGGTCACGCAGGTGCGTCCGGAAGGCGAAAATATCGGTGCGCAGAAAGGGCTCAACTTCCCCGACAGCCATCTGCAACTACCCGCCCTGAGCGAAAAAGACCTGCGCGACCTGAACTTCGCCGTGCAACACGCCGACATCATTGGTCTGTCGTTCGTGCAGTGTGCAGATGACCTGGACCGGCTTGCCGACGCCTTGGCGCAACGCAATGCCGGCACGCTCGGCATCATCGCCAAGATCGAGACGCACCACGCAGTAAAAAACCTGCCGGAAATCATCGTTCGTGGCGCCGGGCGTGGTCCGTTCGGGGTAATGATCGCGCGCGGCGACCTGGCCGTGGAAATCGGTTACGAGCGCTTGGCTGAGATTCAGGAAGAAATGCTGTGGCTGTGTGAAGCTGCGCATATCCCGGTGACCTGGGCCACCCAGGTGCTGGAAAGCCTGGTCAAGCTGAATCTGCCGTCACGCGCGGAAATCAGCGACGCCGCGATGTCTGGGCGCGCGGAATGCGTGATGCTCAACAAAGGCCCCTACATCCAGCATGCGCTGTCGGTGCTGGACGACATCATCACCCGCATGCAGGCGCACCAGGACAAGAAGACCTCGCAATACCGTGCATTGCACTGGTAAAACGGGGAAATCATTACGCAGGCGCTATACTGAAGCTCGTTCAAATCAGTGCATTGGAGGCCAAGGTGACGGAAAATTACATTGACTCCGGCAAGTTACCGGCGGATGGCCTGGTGACGATCACTCATGTCATTTACGGTCTGCATGCGTTCACCGTGGTCACGGGTTTACTCAGCCCGATGCTCATTGTGACCGCCTTCCTTACCGGCTGGCCGTCGATCCTGGCGGTGATACTCAACTACATCAAGCGCGGTGAGGCGCGCGGCACTTATCTGGAATCGCATTTCCGCTGGCAGATCCGCACTTTCTGGTTCGCCTTGCTGTGGGTAATCGTCGCGTGGCTGCTGGTATTTACGCTAATCGGCATTCCGCTGGCGATTGCGGTCGTCTCCATCGCCGGGCTGTGGGTGTTATACCGCGTGGCACGCGGCTGGCTGCGGCTTAACAACAAGCTGGCGATGCCGCTGTAACGGGTAATGACCGCTTGTTCTGAAAAGCCGTTTTCAGGCTCACGCCCGACGGGTCAAAAACCGGTCCAGCTGATTGGCAAACGCCTGCCGGTCGCTATGTGAAAAGACCGCCGGGCCGCCCGTCTGTACGCCGCTGCCGCGCAACTCGTCCATGAAGTTGCGCATGGTGAGCAAGGCCTGGATTGTTTCCTCGCTGTAAAACTCGCCTCTGGGGTTGAGCGCATGGCCGCCTTTTTCGATGACGTCGGCCGCCAGCGGAATATCCGCGGTCACCACCAGGTCACCCGCTTGCAGCCGCTGCACGATCTCGTTATCCGCCACGTCAAAACCCCTGGGTACCTGCAGCGCGCGGATATACGGCGAAGGCGGGGTGCGCAACAGCTGGTTGGCCACCAATGTCATGGAAATCTGCGCCCGCTCGGCGGCGCGAAACAGGATATCCTTGATGACGCCCGGGCAGGCGTCGGCATCTACCCAGATGTGCATGGCTGAATCCCGGCAATCAATGGCATATCTTCAGACCGGCGCCTGCAGCACGGTAAATTCCACCGGTACCGTTTCGGTGTCGCTGGACAGCCAGATTGCGCCGTCTTCTATCGTACAACTGAGCTGCATGTTGCGTTGTGCCAGTTTGGCCAGCGCCTGAGTGACGGGCAATGGCAGATTAATCACGGTCAGATTTTTCAGTCGTGCAAGCTTGGAGCTGATGGCGTTCCACCACAGGTTGGCGCCGTGGCCGCCATACGTGTAAATCACTACCTGATTCGCGCGGCCGCTGGCTTTGAGGATGCGTTTTTCATCGGGCAGGCCCACGTCTATCCACAGCTCGATCGCGCCGGTCAAATCCTTTTGCCACATATCGGGTTCATCCGCCTCGGAAATGCCTTTGGCAAATACCAGATACTCATGCGCGTGACGGGCAAATGCCAGCAGGCGCACCATCATGCGCTCGTCGGTTTCCGACGGATGGCGCGCAAGGGTCAGCGCGTGGCTGGCATAATAGTGCCGGTCCATATCGGCGATTTGCAGGTCGGCTTTGAAGATTGTTGCTTTGAGTGCCATTGGCTGAAGGTCTATGGGTGGCGTGAGCGCGACAGTTTAGCCTCTGATGCGCGCCCATGCGAGCGCAGCCGGGTAAAATTCGCCCAACACAAGGAATGCAGATGGATATTATCGAACTCGCCGGCTACGGCCCGCTGAAAAAATTGCTCGAAGCCGCACAGGGCGGCGACGTGACCGCGCAATACAACCTCGGCGTGATGTATTTCGAGGGCAAGGACGCACCGCAGGATTATCTCGAAGCCGCCAAATGGTACGGCGCGGCTGCCGATCAGGGCGACCATCAGGCACAGTTCAACCTGGGATTGATGTTTTACCGGGGCGTGGGCCTGCCGAAAAATCTGGTGCATGCCTACGAATTATTCAGCCTTGCTGCCGCACACGGCGACGAACGCGCCAAACAGGGCATGACGGCGATCCAGCGCGAAGCTGCGCCGGAGCAACTCGCAGAAATCAACGCGCTCGGCTCAAATTCACGCAGTCATTGAAATGGGGGCACGCTGGCGGTTCATGCACATGTGCTAAGTTGCGACGTCCAGGTGCCCTACCTTGACCAGGATGGTGCAACCCGGCTCGCTGAACGGCTGATGCGCGCTCAGATGCGGGCTGCGCAGCCACATCCCCTGACCGTAATCGCCATATTCATCCTGAAACACGCCATCCAGCACCAGGATTTCCTCGCCGCCATAGTGCCGGTGCGGCTGAAAACGCGTGCCGGGTTGCCAGCGCACCAGCGCGGTATGCTCGCCGCCGAATTCGGACAGCGGCAGCACTTGCAGCCCATCCACCAGCCCCGGCAGCCACTGCGCTTCATGGGTGTGGATGACCACGCGCTGCGTGTCGTCCGGCTGCATGTAGCGCAACTTTACAAACAGGGTGCAGCCGCTGCGGCTGAACGGACGGTGCGCCGAGCCGGGCGGATTTTTCAGATAGGTGCCAGCCGGATAGGCGCCGTATTCATCCTCGAAGATACCTTCGAGCACCAGAATTTCCTCACCCTGCGGATGGGGGTGTGCATCGAACCCGGCACCCGGCTGATAGCGCACAATCGAAGTGGCGCGCGCCGCTTCCGCGCCGTTGCGTTCCAGCATACGGCGCGCCACACCGGGCAGGGGCGAATCCACCCAGGACAGTTGGGCGGGGTCAACCAGTGCGCGCTGGCTGTGGTCTGCGTTGATCATCATGGTTTTTCCTGAGCCTGCGTTTTGATTTGAGCGGGAACGCTTTCAATTTGAAAGACTCTTAATTGAACAATTAGTTTGCTGGAGGCATGCATCATGTCACCCGTGTTCAGACGCAGTTTAACGACGTTGCTTGGAGTACTGGCGCTATTCACTCTGCAGGCATGTGATTCGGCTGGCGCCACCTTACCCGATCCGGCAGTGGATGCCGCGCTGACCCAACATGCCACGCCGCAAACGGCCGTACTGGCTGGCGGCTGCTTTTGGGGGATGGAAGAAGTGTTCCAGCATGTCAAAGGGGTGACGGCGGTGGAAGCCGGCTATTCCGGCGGCGCAGCGGATACTGCCCATTATGAAACCGTCAGCGGCGGCAATACCGGGCACGCCGAATCGGTAAAAATCACCTATGATCCGTCCATAATCAGTTACGGCCAGTTGCTCAAGGTGTATTTTTCGGTTGCCCACAACCCCACCGAGCTCGATTACCAGGGACCCGATCACGGCACCCAGTATCGTTCCAGCATCTTTATTGCCAATCCCGAACAGCAGCGCATCGCGCAGGCTTACATCAAGCAGTTGCAGGCAGCCAAGGTGTTTGCCCAGCCCATCGTCACCACGGTAGTCCCGTTACAGGCGTTTTACCCGGCAGAGGCTTATCATCAGAATTACGCCATGCGCCATCCGCATGACCCTTACATCATGATTTACGATCTGCCCAAGCTGACCGCACTACGCCAGCAGTTCCCCGCTTTATATGTGGATAATAGCAGCCGTCAGAAACGGATATAAGCGTAGCCGCGCTGCTGCAAATCGATCAGGCGGGTGTAGGCGTCATGGACGATGACCACCCCGGGCAACAGATCTTCTGGCGTGAATCCCTTGGCGCGCATGGTGACGTTGCAGATCTCCACGCTCACGCCATGCTGCAGCAGTTCGGCCACCACCTGGCTGTTCGGGTTGTAGGCAAACGGGTCTTTTTTGTCGCGCCGATACGCCTGGTCATTAAGCAGCCAGTATGCCGTGGGGCCATGCAGCACAATGCTGATGTGCAGCTGATTCTGCGGGATGCCCAGGGATTTGTATGATTCCAGCAGGCCGCGCAGATAATACAGCCCCTTGCCGATCCCGGCCTCCCACACATCGTCCTTGTCGTCGTACACCACCTTGATGTCGGTGCGTTTTTGCACGCCAATGATGTCGGCCTGCTGCGACTGGGCTGCAGCAGAGGTAAGCGGTGCAGCTGCAGACAGGCAACCAAGCAACAGGCAAAAAAGCAGGCTGGTTTGGCGGGTCATGGTCATTCTCCTTTTGGTTAAACGCGTTAAACATAGTCCCATTCGCCTACCGATGCCAGCCATCGCCTCCCCCAGGATTTAACCGGATCAATCCGTTCAAGTGATTTGGTGCGGGGAATTTTCGATGCGGCTTCCCTGACGCTGGCGGTTATAATTCCCCAACTGGAGGAATCATGCTGGAAATCGTCACTGCCCTGGCGGCGCTCGTTATTATTGCTGTCCTGCTATGGCTAGCATTCAAAATCAACGCGCTGACGCAGGCGCAGGCTGGTCTGCCGGGCACGCTTCATGACGGCCTGGAAGTGCGCCACCGCGCCATGCTCACCGATTTGCACAATGGCCTGGCAAATCAGTCGGATCGCACCCAGGGTGCATTGACCGAGGTGTCCGAGCGCCTGCGCAACACCGTGACGGGTGAACTGGCTGCCACGCGCGAAGCAGTACTGGCGTTGCAACATGCGCAAACCCGCGAACTCGCAGACAGCCGCACCGCGCAAAATGCGCAGCTGGCGGATTTTTCCGTCAAAATTCAGGCCGTGCAGGCCGACACCCTCGCCCAGACCCTGCAAACCCTGGCCAAACAGGGGCGCGAAGAACAGGCGCTGATCCAGACCACCATGCAAAATGCCACCACCCAGCTATCGGCCTCGGTAGAGGCGCTGGCCAAGAACGTGGATGCGCGCCTCGCGGAAATCTCCGGCAAGGTCAGCGAGCGCCTGGATGAGGGCTTCAAGAAAACCAACGAGACCTTTGCCAACGTGATGGCGCGGCTGGCCACCATCGACGAGGCGCAAAAGAAAATCGACGGCCTGTCCAGCAACGTGCTCACCCTGCAGGAACTGCTCGGCGACAAGCGCTCGCGCGGCGCGTTTGGCGAGGTGCAGCTGGAAGGGCTGGTACGCAATATCATGCCGCCGGATGCGTACAGTTTCCAGACCACCTTATCCAACGGCAACCGGGTGGACTGCCTGCTGGTGCTGCCGGAGCCGACCGGGCGTGTCGCAGTGGACTCGAAATTCCCGCTGGAAAACTATAACCGCATGTTTGCCCGCGATGCCGTCGACGCCGATCGCACCCTGGCCACGCGTGCTTTCAAGGCCGATGTAAAAAAGCACGTGGACGATATCGCTGCCAAATACATCATCGCGGGCGAAACTTCGGACGGCGCGGTGATGTTCGTGCCGGCCGAGGCGGTGTTCGCCGAAATCCACGCCTACCATTCGGATCTGGTCGAATACGCCATGAGCCGGCGCGTGTGGATCGTCTCGCCGACCACGCTGATGGCGGTGCTCAACACCGCGCGCGCCGTGATCAAGGACGTGGAAACGCGACGCCAGGTGCACATCATCAAGGACGAACTGTCCAAGCTGGGCAAGGATTTTTCCCGTTTCGACGTGCGCATGAAAAAACTCGCCGACCATATCCGCCTGGCCAATGAAGACGCCACGGAAGTCCACATCAGCAGCCAGAAAATCAGCAAGCGCTTCAGCCAGATTGAGTCGGTGGACCTGGAGCATTTGCAACCCGCAGCCCCTCTGCTACCCGACGCCGAAGCATGAACACGCCGCACCCGCCCATCGCCGCACGCATGGCAGACATCGCGCCGTTTCATGCGATGGGCATCCTGGCACGCGCGCGTCAGATGGAAGCGCAAGGCCGCTCGATCATCCATCTGGAAATCGGCGAGCCGGACTTTACCACCCCGCGTCCGATTATCGAGGCGGGCATGGCTGCGCTGAACCAGGGCGACCTGCATTACACGCCGGCACTCGGGCTGCCACAGCTGCGCAGCGCCATTGCCGATTTTTACGCGCAACACTACGGCGTACAACTCAGCCCGCAACGCGTAATCATCACCCCCGGGGCATCCGGTGCGCTGCTGCTCGCACTGGGCGTGCTCACCGACCCTGGCGATAGCGTATTGCTGGCCGATCCAGGCTACCCGTGCAATCGGCATTTTGCGCGCTTCATCGAAGCGCGCGCGCTGGCCATACCGGTAAATGCCGATACCGGCTACCAGCTCACACCCGAATTGGTTGAGCGTTACTGGACACCCGAGACCAAGGTCGTGCTGCTGGCTTCGCCGTCCAACCCCACCGGCACCGTCGTGCCGGATGCTGACGTACGTGCCATCGCCGCCATCTGCGCCGCGCGCGGTGCCACGCTGATTGTGGATGAGATTTACCACGGGCTGATTTACGAGGGCAGCTACCACACTGCGCTGGCGCACTCGGACCAGGTGTTCGTGGTGAACAGTTTTTCCAAGTATTTTCAGATGACAGGCTGGCGGCTGGGCTGGCTGGTAGCGCCGGAGTGGGCAATTGAAGCCCTGGAGCGGCTGGTGCAAAACCTCTACCTTGCCGCCTCCACGCCAGCACAATACGCCGCACTGGCAGCTTTTATGCCGGCCACGCTTGCCATTCTGGAAACACGCAAGGCCGAGCTGAAAGTACGCCGCGATTATCTGGCCAGCGCATTGCGCGAACTGGGTTTTGACCTGCCAGTGCTGCCGCAGGGTGCGTTTTATCTGTATGCTGGTTGCGGGCGATTTAGCCAGGACAGTTTTGCCTTTGCGGCGCAGATTCTGGAACAAACCGGTGTTGCCATCACCCCCGGCGTGGATTTTGGCACACACCAGGCGCATCGTTTCGTGCGTTTTGCCTACACCACTTCGCTGCCTAACTTGCAGGAAGCGGTGCGGCGGTTGCGCGAATATCTCCAGCCCTGAATGTTGCAGGCCACCGAATTCTCCGCACCACGACGAATTTCAGAGCGAAAAAAAACCGACCCTAGGGTCGGTTTTTTTAACAGCAGATGAGTTTGCTGGACTATTACTTGGCTGCAGGAGCAGTAGAATCTGCAGGTGCAGCAGGTGCAGTAGAATCTGCAGGTGCAGCAGGAGCAGTAGCATCCGGGGCTGGTGCAGGAGCAGCAGGAGCTTCAGCCGCAGGGGCAGCAGGAGCAGCAGGAGCTTCGGCAGCAGGAGGTGTAGCTTCAGGAGCTGGTGCAGCAGCTTCTTCTTTTTTACCACAAGCAGACAGAGAAACGGCCAGAAGAGCAGCAAGCAGGATGGAATGTTTCATTTATGTTCCCTCTTAAAAATAATGACAAGCAACCACGGTGAATCGGCCCAAAGTCATTTATGATGACCGACGGCCAAAATTCTAGCAAATTTCAGGAAATTTGCTAGGGATATTATGTTATTTGCGCGTTATTTATAAATTCAGGCAATTCGGATCACGCAAAAACCGCTGATTTCCACTTATTTTACATGTTTCGGCAATCCCTGAATGTTTTCCGCTCCCAGCAGCAGAAAGCCATCGAGATAGAGCTCATACAGCAATGGCAACAATTCCGCATTCACTTCAGCAGGCGCCAACCGACGCCTGTCGGCAAGTCCCTGCAAGTCACTACGGTTGGTTCCGCAGCTAATATATTCTCCGTTCAGGAAAAAGCTGCCATCACGAAACAGCATGCGTGACTGGGCGGCCAGACGTACGCCGGATTGCCGTGCGCGCCGGTTAAAACCCGCTTTACTCAAGGGTGTGGCAGGCGGATCAAAGAACAGATGCGGCTTTGGCTCGGTAAGATAACACCCAAGAAAATCCGCAATCTCCTTTCGCCCCCAATGGATACGCGCCAGCATCGCTTCGACCTGCTCCAGCATGGCATCACTGATTTGCGCCGGGTGCTTTTGCAGGCGCAGGTCAGGATCCTGGTACATGCCGGTCAGTTCTATCCGGTCCTGCAGATACACCAGAAACTGGGTGGCAATTTCCTGCACACTGGGGGCACGAAAACCGATCGAATAGGTCATGCACTCGCCTACCGCCACACCATTGTGTGCATAGTGCGGTGGCAGATAGAGCATATCGCCGGGGTTGAGCAGCCACTCCTGCTCCACTGCGAAATGGCGCAGGATTTTCAGTGGCACATCGGGCACCAGATCAAGATCGTCTTGCGCACTGATTTGCCAAAGACGCTGCCCCATGCCCTGCAACAGGAACACATCATAGGAATCAAAATGCGGGCCCACGCCCCCCCCATCCACTGCATAGCTCACCATCAAGTCATCCAGGCGCGCGTGCGGAATGAAATTGAAGCGCTCCAGCAATGTCTCGGCCGCACCGAGGTGGTGATTGAGTTCCTGTACCAGCAGCGTCCACGGCAGTTTGCCGATGCGTTTGAATTCAGCCTGGGTAAAGGGCCCGTGCTGCAGTTGCCAGCCGCGCTTTTTTTGACTTATCAGGCGGGCTTGCACATCGTCTGCACAAGATAGAGCGATGAGGGCATCGGGGCTAAGCAGCCCGGCAAATCCGGGCACCGCATTGCGTACCAGCAAGGGTTTTTTTTGCCAGTATTCGCGCAGGAATCGGGTGGCGCTGATGCCACCAAGCAAGTGTTTGTCCATCGGTGGATTATAACGTCTCAGCCAACGAGATTGCCCACAGTCAGGTTTTGAAATAGGTTAAAATCCGCCCATTGCAAAGCAGCGCACCTAGGGGTCAGCATGTTGCAGCCGGGTCAGATTGCGCCAAATTTCAGTTGTGCCGATGCCGACATGGAATTCATCAGGCTGGCCGATTATAAAGATCATGCGCATGTGGTGTTATATTTTTACAAGCATGACAGCGCACCGAGTTGCACGCAGGAAAATATCGAATTCAGCGATCTGGCAGATGATTTCGCCGCGCATGAAACGGTGCTTTTGGGCGTGTCGCGCGATGATTGCCTCAGCCATGCAGCGTTTCGCGACCAGCATGGCATCAGCACACGCCTGCTGGCAGACAAGGATGGCGTGGTATGCCAGAAATACGGCGTGTTGCATGATAGAATGATCGATGGTGTAAACCGTAAAAGCGCGCTGCGCTCCACCTTCATCATTGACAAGCAGGGTGTAGTGCGCCATGCGCTTTACGACGTTGCAAGCAAAGGGCACGCACAACAGGTGCTGGCATTGGTCAAGCAGCTTTAATCTAAACCCGGGCACGGCATCATTGCCGTACCGCTTTCACTCAATCATCAACCGGCCTACCGAGGACATCATGCAAATCGCCAAAGACACCATTGTCACCATCTCCTATCAGCTTACCAATCTGGCGGGCGATATCCTGGAAAAAAGCAGCGAGCCAGTGAGTTACCTGCACGGCGGCTATGACGGCATTTTCCCGACCGTGGAAGAAGCCCTGCAAGGCAAGCAGGAAGGCGACGATATTGAGGTCACCCTGGAACCGGAATACGCCTTCGGTGAATACGAGGCAGAACTGCTGCGCGCCGAACCGCGTCACCTGTTCCCGGCAGAAATCGCCGTGGGCATGCAGTTTGAAGGTGCGGCCGAAGGCACCGATGAATTCATGCTCTACACGGTCACCGAACTGACCGAGGACACCGTGATGGTGGACGGCAATCATCCGCTGGCTGGCCAAACCCTGAAATTTTCCTGCCACGTGGACAACGTGCGTCCTGCCAGCGCGGAAGAAATCACCCACGGCCACGCTCACGGCGAACACGGCCATCATCATTAATCCAGTTAATCCAGCGACAGCCTGCACGCGGCGCGGGCTGCAATGCGATTCAGCCTGGCAACCGAATCGGCTACAATGCCGCTTTTTTCACGGCCCTGACTGCCCATGAAAACCACATTTCTGGATTTCGAGCAGCCGATCGCTGAGCTGGAAGCCAAAATCGAGGAACTGCGCTATGTGCAGGACGATTCTGCGCTGGACATCTCGGAAGAAATCGGCCGCCTGCAAAAAAAGAGCGTAAAGCTCACCAAAGATATTTACGCCAAGCTCACCCCCTGGCAGATTTCCCAAGTGGCACGACACCCGCAGCGCCCTTACACGCTGGACTATGTGGGAGCCCTGTTTAACGATTTCGAAGAACTGCGCGGGGACCGCGCGTTTGGTGACGACCCTGCGATTGTCGGTGGTCTGGCGCGTTTCAACGGCCAGAGCGTGATGCTCATCGGCCATCAGAAAGGCCACGATACCAAAGAAAAGATTTACCGCAATTTCGGCATGCCGCGCCCCGAGGGTTACCGCAAGGCGCTGCGTCTGATGCGCCTTGCGGAAAAATTCGGCGTGCCGGTGATGACCTTCATTGACACTCCCGGCGCCTACCCCGGCATCGGTGCCGAGGAACGCGGCCAGTCCGAGGCCATCGCGCGCAACCTGTTTGTCATGGCAGAGCTGAAAACGCCCATCCTGTGCACCATCATCGGCGAGGGCGGCTCTGGGGGCGCGCTGGCGATTGGCGTGGGCGACCTGACCATGATGCTGCAATATTCGACTTATTCGGTGATTTCCCCGGAAGGCTGCGCTTCCATTTTGTGGAAAAGCGCGGATAAAGCGTCCGTGGCTGCTGAAACCCTGGGCATCACCGCCACACGCCTGAAATCCTTCAACCTGATTGATCGTATCGTGGACGAACCGCTGGGCGGCGCGCATCGTGACCCGGCGCTGATGATGCAATCCATGAAAAAAGCCCTGCAGGACGCTTTGGACAGCCTCACCAGCCAACCCCTCGACGCCCTGCTCAAAACCCGCTATGAGCGCCTGATGAGCTATGGCCGATTCAAGGACACGCCCGCCAAATAATCTGCTGGAGACGGTGCGGGTGCAACTGGTCCGGCACGTCCCGCCTGGCAGCCGCATCACCTTGGGCTTGAGTGGCGGCGTGGATTCGGTGGTGTTGCTCCACCTGCTGGCGCGACTGGCAGCCGATCATCCCTTCCAGCTCTGCGCCATCCACATCAACCACCAGATCAGTCCTCACGCACAGGACTGGGCCGACGCCTGCCGCACGCTTTGCACCGCACATCTTATCCCGCTGCGGGTACAAACCATCCGTATCGAGGACGCCGCGACGCTGGGCCTCGAAGCCGCCGCGCGACGCGCGCGTTATGCCGAATACGCAGGTCTGGATACCGACTTCATTGCGCTGGCGCACCACCGCGACGACCAGGCCGAAACGCTGCTGCTGCAACTGCTGCGCGGTGCGGGAGTGAAAGGTCTGGCAGCCATGCCCGTATTGCGCGAGGCGGCCACCCATCCCGCCTACCTGCGCCCGTTGCTGGATATTGACCGCAGCGAAATTGAGGCCTGGGCGCGACAACATGCGCTGCAATGGGTGGAAGACGAGAGCAACCAGGATACCCATTTCAATCGTAATTTTTTGCGCCACACCGTGCTGCCGCTACTGGGTGAGCGCTTCCCGGCGTGGCGCGCCAGCCTTGCCCGCAGCGCGCAAAATCTTGCCGAGGCCGCTGACCTGCTCGACCAACTCGCCGCGCTCGACGCCGCAGGCGCCATTCAACACCAGCGGCTGGACTGTGCCCGGCTGGCCGCCCTGCCCCCACCGCGCGCGCGCAACCTGCTGCGTCATTTTCTCGCGCTCAACCATATCCCCATGCCCAGTCAGGCGCGACTCGCCGCCATGCTGGAACAACTCACCCACGCCAATGCGGATAGCCAGCCCTGCATCCGGCACGCCCATTGGGAGCTGCACCGCTTTCAGGGGTGGGTACACCTCACAGACCGAAGGCCCGCTCCCGAACCCGGCCTGCGCTGGCCGTGGCAAGGCGAAGCGCAACTGCTACTCGATGAACTCGGCGGCAGCCTGAGCTTTACCCCTGCTACCGGCCAGGGACTCGATCGCGCCAAACTCGGTCAGGCTCCGGTCACCATCCGTCTGCGCCAGGGCGGCGAACATTTCCGCCCGGACTGCCAGCGACCGCGCCGCAGTCTGAAAAACCTGTTGCAGGAATGCTCCATCCCGCCCTGGCAACGCGACCGTCTGCCTTTGCTGTATTGCGGCGAAACGCTGGTATGGGTGGCCGGGATCGGTATCGATTGTGCCTGGCAGGCCCCTGCTGGCGCTGCGGGTACGCTGCCTGAATGGTGCGGAAACGTACGCTAAGCCTTTATTTTATGGGCATTTCGTGGTATTTTAGCCAGGATTTTCAACCCTTAAACCCCTTAAATCCACGGAGTACCGCAATGGCTGTCGAACGCACCCTTTCCATTATCAAACCTGATGCAGTCGCCAAAAATGTAATCGGAAAAATTTACCAGCGCTTTGAAGACGCCGGTCTGAAAATCGTCGCTGCACGCATGATGCACCTGTCCCGTGCCGAAGCCGAAGGCTTTTATGGCGTACACCGCGAGCGTCCTTTCTTCAAGGATCTGGTGGATTTCATGATTTCCGGCCCGGTGATGGTGCAAGTCCTGGAAGGCGAAGGCGCGATCCTGAAAAACCGCGACCTGATGGGTGCAACCGACCCGAAAAAAGCGGCGCCCGGCACCATCCGCGCCGATTTCGCCGACAGCATTGACGCCAATGCCGTACACGGCTCCGACGCAGCGGAAACCGCCTCAGTGGAAATCGCCTACTACTTTCCGGCAATGAACGTTTACTCGCGTTAAGCAGTCCTATCCGGTTTCCGCCAGTCCCCCACCCATGACCGTCAACCTGCTCGACTACGACCTGCCCGGCCTCACCGGTTATTTCGCCGAACTCGGCGAGAAGCCGTTTCGCGCCAAACAGGTGATGCGCTGGATGCATCATTTCGGTGCGGCGGATTTCGCCGAAATGAGCGATCTGGCGAAATCGCTGCGCGAGAAACTCGGGCAGCTGGCAACGGTGGCGCCGCCCAGCATGATGGCGGAGCAGGCATCCGCTGACGGCACGCGCAAATGGCTGCTGGACGTGGGCGGCATGAACGGCGTGGAAACCGTGTTCATTCCCGATGACGCGCGCGGCACGTTGTGCGTGTCGTCGCAAGTCGGCTGTGCGCTGGAGTGCACGTTCTGCTCCACCGGCCGCCAGGGTTTCAACCGCAACCTGTCGGTGGCGGAAATCATCGGCCAGCTGTGGTGGGCGAACCACGCGATGGGGCGCGACCCGAAAGGCGAGCGCATCATCACCAACGTGGTAATGATGGGCATGGGTGAACCATTGGCGAACTACACCAACGTGGTCACCGCGCTCAATATCATGCTCGACGACCATGCCTACGGTCTGTCGCGGCGCCGGGTGACGGTAAGCACCTCCGGCCTGGTACCCGCCATGGACCGGCTGCGCGAGGATTGCCCGGTGGCGCTGGCGGTTTCATTGCACGCCCCCAACGACAAGCTGCGCGACGTGATTGTGCCGATCAACCGGAAATACCCGCTGGCTGAACTGATGGCGGCCTGCCAGCGCTATCTGGAAAAAGCGCCGCGCGATTTTGTTACGTTCGAGTACGTCATGCTGGATGGCATCAACGACCAGCCGGAACACGCGCGCCAGTTGATTGAACTGGTGCGTGACGTGCCGTGCAAATTCAATCTGATTCCGTTCAATCCGTTCCCGGATTCCGGTTATCGCTGTTCACGCGGCGATGCAATACGCCGCTTTCGCGATATTTTGATGCAGGCGGGCCACATCGTCACCACCCGCAAGACCCGCGGCGACGACATCGATGCCGCCTGCGGCCAGCTGGCCGGACAGGTACAGGACAAAACCCGGCGGGTCATGCGCCGCATGGAGGTATCACATTGAACAAACTCGCCGTCCTTCTCCTCACCTTGCTGCTGGGCGCCTGCGCACAACCTCCCGGCGCCGATGCGCCAAGCTCGCAACAGACCTCCACCAGCAACGTCAGCGAAGCACAAAACCGCGCGCGGATACACACCGAGCTTGCCGCCGACTATTACACCCGGCGCCAGTATGCAATCGCGCTGGAAGAGTTGCGTGATGCCCTCAGTTCGGACAGCCACTATGCGCCGGCTTACACCATGTCTGGTCTGGTCTACATGGAACTGCATGAAGACAAAACTGCCGAGAGCAACTTCCTTCGCGCCATCGAACTGGCGCCCAACGAATCCGAAACGCACAACAACTATGGCTGGTTCCTGTGCACGCGCAACCGCTTCGCGCCAGCCATAGCACAATTCAACGAGGCGCTGCGCAATCCACTCTACCCCTCGCCTGAACGCGCACTCACCAATGCGGGTGTATGTTCGCTGAAAGCGGGTAACCAGGCTGCCGCGGAAGCCTATTTCGAACGCGCTCTCAAGCATCAGCCCAACCAGTCACAAGCCTTGGCGCAGCTCGCCGATATCTATTATCGCCAAGGTCGCTATACCGAATCGCGTGCGCTGCTCACACGCTATTTTGACGTCGCCCAGCCCAGCCCGGCCCCGCTCTGGCTGGGCGTGCGCCTGGCGCGCAAAATGGGGGACCGCGACGCCGAGGCGAGTTACGGTCTGCAGTTGCGCAAACGTTTTGCCGATTCGCCGGAAACGCGCCTGCTATTGAATGGACAATACGAATGAGCGCAGACGAACAGTCCAGCCATAGCGCCATCCAGTCAGTCGGTGCACAGCTCGCCGCCATCCGCCAGGCACAGAATATGAGCGTGAGCGATGTCGCCTATCGCCTCAAACTCACCCCCAGGCAAATAGCCGCGATTGAACAGGATGATTTCGCCAGCCTGGGGCCACTATTATTCAGCCGCGGTTTTGTGCGCAACTACGCACGCCTGCTACAGCTTGATCCGCAGCCACTACTGGATGCGATGCAGGCAGCCCCTGCCAATCCTGCCGAACCACTGACCATCCATGACGAACAAATCGCACTGACCAGCAGCCTGTCACGGCACTGGCTAAAACTCAGCCTGCTGGCGCTGATCATCGTGATTGCCTTGCCGCTGGCGGTGTATCAATGGCTACGCGCAGATAACGCGCCACCGGCAGCACTTCCCGCCACCCATGTTGCAGCGCCGCTGATTCCTCCCGCCGCTCCCAAAGTTGCACCTGCACCGGCCGCGCCGCCTGTCACGCCTGTCACGCCTGCCATGTCAGCGCCACAGCCCTCACCCCCGGCCGCCGCCACCGTTACCCCGCCTGACGTACCCGCCCGGGCAGTGGACAGCGGCCAGCTTCAGCTCAAGTTTGCGCAGGATGCCTGGGTACGAATCACCGACGCCAGCAAACGGCAGCTCACTTCGCGCCTCTATCATGCCGGCGAGACGGCGCAACTCTCCGGCCAACCACCGTTCAGCGCTGTCATCGGAAACGCCGCGAACGTCACCATGACCTACAACGGCAAACCGGTTGACCTCACACCGCGCTCCGGAACAAGTGTCGCGCACCTGACCATCGAGTAAGCAAATGTTTGATTTTCACATCTCGCGTCACCCCACGCGCACTGTATGGATTGGCAATATCGCTGTCGGCGGCAATGCGCCGATTGTGGTGCAGTCGATGACCAACACCGATACCGCTGACGTCTCTGCTACCGCCGAGCAGGTCTACGCGTTGTGGCGCGCCGGCTCGGAACTGGTGCGCATCACCGTGAATACCCAGGAAGCCGCCGAGGCGGTGCCGCGCATCCGCGACCTGCTGGAGCAGCGTGGTTGCGACGTGCCGCTGATCGGCGATTTCCATTTCAACGGCCACAAGCTGCTTACCAGCGTTCCCGCCTGCGCCGAGGCGCTGGCCAAATACCGCATCAATCCGGGCAATGTGGGCAAAGGCAGCAAGCGCGACGAACAGTTCGCTGCCATGATCGAAACCGCCTGCCGTTATGACAAACCGGTGCGCATCGGGGTGAACTGGGGCAGCCTGGATCAGGCGCTGCTGGCGCGCATGATGGACGACAACGCCCATCTGGCCGAACCGCGCGAGGCAGAATGGGTGATGCGCGAGGCGCTGATCACCTCGGCGCTGGACTCGGCGCGCAAAGCCGAGGAACTCGGCCTGCCCGGCGATCGCATCATCCTGTCCTGCAAGCTCTCCGGCGTGCAGGATCTGATCGGCACCTACCGCGAGCTGTCCACGCGCAGCGATTACCCGTTGCATCTGGGCCTGACCGAGGCGGGCATGGGCTCCAAGGGCATTGTCGCCTCCACCGCCGCGCTGTCGGTGCTACTGCAGGAAGGCATCGGCGACACCCTACGCATTTCACTGACGCCGGAACCCGGCGGCGACCGCACCCAGGAAGTCGTGGTCGCTCAGGAAATCCTGCAAACCATGGGCCTGCGTTCGTTCACCCCGATGGTGGTAGCCTGCCCCGGCTGCGGACGTACCACCAGCACCGTGTTCCAGCATCTGGCGCAGGACATCCAGCGCTACCTGCGCGACCAGATGCCGGTATGGCGCAACCACTATCCCGGCGTGGAAGACATGCGCGTGGCGGTGATGGGTTGCGTGGTGAACGGCCCGGGCGAATCCAAACACGCCAACATCGGCATTTCCTTACCGGGAACCGGCGAAGTACCCGTCGCCCCGGTGTATGTGGACGGCCAAAAAACCGTGACGCTGAAAGGCGAGCGCATCGCCGAGGAGTTTCAGCGCATTGTCGAAGACTATGTACAAAGCCACTATGCCGATGGGCAGGTGGTCAGCAAGCCCAAAACCATACCGATTGCCGTTGCTTAAAACCATTTGCCACAGAGCACACAGGGGTAATGCCATTACTTGAGCGCTCTGTGGCAAAAGAAACGATTAAAAAATGAGTAGCCCTATCCAAGCCATACGCGGGATGAACGACATCCTGCCCGAACACAGCCCGCACTGGCAGCACTTTGAAGCCGTGGTGCGCGACTGGCTCGCCGCTTACGGCTACCGCGAGATTCGCACGCCGATCGTCGAGCAGAGCGCGCTGTTCAAACGTGCCATCGGTGAAGTCACCGACATTGTCGAAAAAGAGATGTATGTGTTTGAGGACGCCTTGAACGGCGAACATCTCGCGCTGCGTCCGGAAGGCACTGCCGCCTGCGTGCGCGCAGCGATCCAGCATAACCTGCTGTACAACGCACCGCAGCGGCTGTGGTACGCCGGCCCCATGTTCCGCCACGAGCGCCCGCAAAAAGGCCGCTACCGGCAGTTTCACCAGGTCGGCGTCGAGGCACTGGGCTTTGCCGGTCCGGACATGGACGTGGAGCATATCGTAATGACCGCTGACCTGTGGCGGCGCCTCGGCCTCACCGACATTACGCTGGAGCTGAACACGCTCGGCAATGCCGCCTGCCGTGCCCGTCATCGTACCCGTCTGATTGCTCATTTCGAGGCGCATCAGGATCAGCTCGACGACGACGCCAAACGCCGTCTGCACAGCAATCCGCTGCGCATTCTCGATACCAAGAATCCCGCCATGCAGGCGCTGGTAGAGTCTGCGCCGCGCCTGATGGACGACCTCGACACGGACGCCATCAAGCATTTCGAAGACGTACAAGGCCTGTTGCGCGCCAATGGCATCGAATACCGTATCAACCCGCGCCTGGTGCGCGGGCTGGATTACTACAATTACACCGTGTTCGAATGGGTAACCGACAAGCTCGGTGCCCAGGGTACGGTATGCGCCGGCGGCCGCTACGACAGCCTGATCGAGCAGATCGGCGGCAAGCCTGCACCAGCGTGCGGTTACGCCATGGGCGTGGAACGCCTGCTGGCGTTGCTGGAAGAATCCGGGGTGGCTGTGCCCGGCACCCCGACGGATGCCTACATCGTGCACCAGGGCGAGGCCGCCACAGCGTTTGCCTGGCAGGTCGCCAACGCCTTGCGCCAGACCGGTTTGAACGTGGTGTTACACTGCGGCGGCGGCAGCTTCAAGGCACAGATGAAAAAGGCCGATGCCAGCGCTGCTCGCTATGCGCTGATTATCGGCGACGACGAAGCCGCTGCCGGAGAAATCACCCTGAAATCATTACGTGAAGCCGCCGAACAGGCGCGCTTTACCCTCGTTGAGGCGACAGACCTCTTGCAATCAAGGAACTGAACATGACTTTCGATCTGGAAGAACAGGAAAAACTCGACGCACTCAAAGACTGGTGGAAACGCTACGGCACCTGGGTGACAGGGGGGCTGGCCATACTGGTCATCGGGGCGGCGGGCGCGCAGTGGTGGCAGCATCAACAGCGCGAAAAATCCGCCCAGGCCGCCGTGATGTACAGCGCACTGCAGCTTGCCCTGCAGGCGAGCCAGCCCAAAGCGGTCAAGGATGACGCCGCAGCCATTATCGACAAATACCCCGGCACACCCTATGCCCCGCGCGCGGCGATGATTGCCGCCCGCAGCAACGCCCAGGCTGGGGATATGAAAAGCGCACAGACGCAACTACAGTGGGCCATAGACCATGCCCGCGAAGACGGCATTAAACAGCTCGCGGTGCTGCGTCTGGCCGCCCTGCTGCTGGAACAGAAAAACCCGGCGGAGGCGCTGAAATTGCTCGATGCCCCCTACGACGAAGCTTTCGCCGCGCGCTTCAATGACCTCAAGGGCGATGCGCTGGTGCAGCAGAACAAGCTTGCCGATGCGCGTGCCAGTTACAAGATCGCACTGGAAAAAATCGACGCGCAAAGCCCGTTCCGCAAATATATTGTGGTCAAACTCGATGCCCTCGGCGGGGAACCCAAATGAACAAGACCATGAACATGTTGTCGCGCATCATCGTATTCGCACTCGTCGCCGCGCTCGCCGGCTGCTCCAGCATGAACCCGATGAACTGGTTCGGCAGCAGTTCCACTGCCGAAAAACCTACGCCGCTGGTAGCGTTCAAGCCTGCAGTAAATCTCAGAACCGGCTGGCAGGCCAAGGCAGGAGCAGCGCACAGTTATGCCTTTGCGCCGGGCTTGAGTGCCAATGCGATTTACGTGGCCGGATACGATGGACAGCTGGCAAAGCTTGATGCCGCCAACGGTGCCACGCTGTGGCGCGTTGCAACGGGCGACAAGCTGTCTGCCGGGGTCGGCGTAGGTGACGACCTGGAACTGGTGGGCACACCCAAAGGCCAATTGCTGGCATTTGATGGCAGCGGCAAGCCGCGCTGGCAGGTGCAACTCTCCAGCGAGGTGCTGGGCGTACCGCAAGTTGCCGAAGGCATTGTCGTGGCACGCACCGCCGATGGCCACATTTATGCGCTGGATGCCAGGGACGGCAAGCGCAAATGGATGTATGAGCGCGCATTGCCGGCGCTGTTGCTGCGCAGTCAGCCCGGTGTGCTGATTACCCGTGGCGGCGTTTTCGCCGGTTATGCCGGTGGCAAGCTGGTGGCGCTGGCACTGGATACCGGAGTGGTCGGCTGGGAGGCCAGCGTGGCGATTCCCAAGGGCGCATCCGAAATCGAGCGGATTGCCGATGTCACCAGCAGTCCGGTCGCCGATGACACACAGGTATGCGCCGCGGCCTACCAGGGGCGCGTGGCATGCTTCGACCTGCGCTCCGGCAATCTCAACTGGGCGCGCGACCTTTCCAGCGCGGCCGGACTCACCATGGATGACCACAACCTCTATGTAACCAATGACAAGGGCGAAGTCGTTGCGCTGGAAAAAACTCATGGCGCGAACCTGTGGACACAGGACAAGCTGCGCGCCCGCGGCACCACTGCGCCACGCCGGGTTGGCAACTATCTGGCGGTAGGCGATGGCCAGGGGTATGTACACCTGCTGGCGCTGGATGATGGCAGTTTTGTCGGACGCAGCGCCACCGATGGCTCCGCCATTATCAGCCGCCCGCAACCACGCAGCGGCGGTGTCGTGGTGCAAACCGCCAACGGCAGCGTCTACGCGCTTGCTTTGTAGTTATTAATAAACAGGAACCAACTGCCGCCGGATGCACGGCGGTGAATACATCATGAAACCCACTCTCGTACTGGTCGGCCGCCCCAATGTGGGCAAATCCACCCTGTTCAACCGCCTGACCAAGACCCGCGATGCCATCGTCGCAGATATTCCCGGCCTCACCCGCGATCGCCATTACGGCCATGGCAAGGTGGGCGACAAGCCCTATCTGGTGGTGGATACCGGCGGCTTCGAGCCGGTGGTCAAGGACGGCATCATGCACGAAATGGCGCGCCAGACCCTGCAGGCCGTGGACGAAGCCGATGTCATTTTGTTCATGGTGGACGTGCGTACCGGCTGCACCGCACAGGACAAAATCATCGCCGACCGCCTGCGCCAGAGCGGGCGTCCGGTATTTCTGGTGGTGAACAAGGCCGAAGGCATGCGCCGTGAAGTGGTAACTGCCGAATTCCATGAGCTGGCGCTGGGTGACCCGCTGGCCATCTCCGCCAGCCACGGCGAGGGCGTGCAGGAACTGGTGGAGTTGGCACTGGAGGGTTTCCCCGACGCCACTGAGGACGAGTCCGACAAGCACCCGAAAATCGCCATCGTCGGCCGCCCCAACGTGGGCAAGTCCACCCTGGTCAATACGCTCCTCGGCGAAGAGCGGGTCATCGCCTTCGACCAGCCCGGCACTACGCGCGACAGCATCTACATCGATTTTGAGCGCGCCGGCAAGAAATACACCCTGATCGACACTGCCGGGGTACGCCGCCGCGGCAAGATTTTCGAGGCTATCGAGAAATTCTCCGTGGTCAAGACCCTGCAGGCCATCGAAGACGCCAACGTGGTGGTGCTGGTGCTGGACGCGCAGACCGACATCTCCGAGCAGGACGCGCACATGGCCGGCTTCATAGTGGAGACCGGACGCGCGCTGGTGGTGGCGGTGAACAAATGGGATGACCTTGACAACTACAAGCGCGACACTGTCAAACGCGAAATTTCGCGCAAGCTGCAATTCCTCGAATTTGCCAAATTCCATTACATCTCGGCGCTCAAGGGCGATGGCGTGGGCGGCCTGATCGGCTCGGTGGACGTGGCCTACGCCGCCGCCATGGCCAAGCTGCCCACGCCCCAGCTCACCCGCATCCTGATGGATGCGGTCACCGCGCACCAGCCGCCCAAGTCCGGCCCGTTCCGCCCCAAACCGCGCTATGCCCACCAGGGCGGCATGAACCCGCCGCTGATCGTGGTGCACGGCAGCGCGCTGGATAAAATCAGCGCCAGCTATAAACGCTATCTGGAAAAGACCTTCCGTCAGGCGTTCAAGCTGGAAGGCACGCCCCTGCGGGTGCAGTTCAACGTAGGCGCCAATCCGTTCGCCAACAAAAAACCCGCGCCGCTCAGCGAGAGCGAAGAACGCCAGGCGCACCGCAAGCGCATGGTGGGACGCAAGCTCTACGGCAAACAGCGCAAAAAATACTGAGCTTTCAGAATCAGAAGGAGACAACATGAGTGACGCCAACGAAATCCGCGAAATCCGCATCAACCCGATTGTCCCCAGCGAATCGGTGCTGGTCGCCACGGCGCGCAGCATGCGCCCGAAAAAAGCCGAGGATCTGGCGCCGCGCGACACGCGCAAGCACGTGGAAACCTGCCCGTTCTGCCGCGGTAACGAGGACAAAACCCCGCCGCAAATCCTCACCTATCCGGCCATCGGCGACTGGCAAATCCGCATCGTGGAAAACCTCTACCCGGTGCTGGGCGACGACCGCACCCAGACCAATTTCAGCTTTGGCCTGCAGCAGACGATCGACGGCTATGGCCGCCACGAGGTGATCATTGACCACCATGAACACGGCACAGCTCTTCACGACATGAGCAGCGCCCACCTGGCCATGCTGTTTGGCGCTTACCGGGACCGCATGGCGCAGATTTACGCCTCGGACGACCGCCTCAAATACGTGCTGGTCTTCAAGAATTTCGGCCCCGCTGCAGGTGCCTCCATTCCCCACACCCACAGCCAGGTGATTGCCATGCCGGTGGTGCCGGAGAACGTGCAGGCCGAGGTGGACAATAGCCGCGAGTACTTCCGCAAGCACCATCACTGCATTTTCTGCGCACTGATTGACGAAGCGCTCACCTTTGAAGCCACCATTTACGACCGCAACTCGGGCGAAATCCGGCGCAAGATCGACGTTGGCCAATACGTGGTGGAACGCGGGGAGAAATTCATCGCCATCAAGCCGTTCGCCAGCCGCTTCGAGTGGGAAGTGCACATCCTGCCGCTGGCGCATCAATCGGATTTCCTGGCCATTAGCGCGGACGATCTGGCCGACCTCGCCAGCGTGGTCAAACGCACCATGGCACGCCTCGACGCGGTCATCGGCGGCGCCCAGTACAACTATTTCCTGCACGCCGTGCCGCATGACGCACATACCGCCGAGCACGCCGCCAGCTACCACTGGCATCTGGAAATCTGCCCGCGCACTTCGATCCCGACCGGCTTTGAGCTGGGCTCCGGACTATTCGTCAACACCATCAGCCCCGAAGCCGCCGCAGCGAGCCTGCGCAATGCGCAAATTGCGGCGGAGTGATGCGTGTGGTGTTTTTGGCAATGTCGACTAGACTGGAAATGAAGTGTCCAATCCACTGGGGCGTCTGTCCACGCAAAACACGCCGTCAGGCAAATAAATCCTGATGAAAAACCACTTGTCCGGAACATCTGATTCGGATCTCCACACCAGCACGAGTCTGCAGGATCGTCTGCGCGCGCTTTGGCGACTGGCCACAGATCGCACCCTGGACGAGATACAAAAAATAGACGCCATGCTCGAGGCTGCTGTACAGGCGATGGATATGGAAACCGCGCTCGTGGGTGAAGTCGATCAACAATACGCCCTGCGTTATTTATTCGATACCACCGGCATGTTCCATATGCCATGGCAGATCGCGCTGCATGATTCGATTTTTCATGAGGTGGCGACCACCCAGAGCAGCCTGTGTCTCCCCGATCTGAGTCAGGACAGAAACTACCGCGAACATACATTGCTCACCCAATTCGGCTTCCATGTCTACGTGGGCACACCGATATGGGTAGGCGAGCATCTCTACGGTACCTTGTCATTCATGCGACGCGCACCGCTGCCGGCTGAATGCTCACAGGACGATATCGCGTTTATCGAATTGCTGGCAGCCTGGTTCGGGCAGTTTTTGCTGCAGAAACGGCAGCGCGAAGAACTCAAGGCGCTGGCGCTCTCCGATCTGCTCACCGGCTTGCCTAACCGGCGCGCCGCAGAAACACGGCTGGCCGAAGAGTTTGCACGCACCCAGCGCAGCGGCGAAGCCTTTGCCATCGCAATTTGCGACCTGGATCGGTTCAAGCTGGTGAATGATCACTACGGCCATGACACCGGCGATACCGTACTACAACAAACGGCCGCCATATTACTTGGGCAGATGCGTGATGGCGACTGGATTGCCCGTTGGGGTGGCGAAGAATTCTTAATCTACCTGCATAATGTGGACGGCATACAGGCGTTCGCGGCGATGGACAGGCTGCGCCAGGCATACGCGCAACATTCCATCGTCACCGCACATGGCAGCCTGGATCTCACCTTTAGTGCTGGTGTAAGCGTCTATACAGGCGACGATAAAAATATCGCCGGCATTCTGGCCGAAGCTGACAGCGCCTTGTACGAAGCCAAGAATGGCGGACGCGACCGCGTAGTTTTGCACCAGATGACGCAACGCGGGCTGCTTTGGCACGCCGGGGAACTGCAATCCGCATTGCAGGACAAGCGCATAGTCGCGGCGTACCAGATCATGGTGGATCTCGCTACCGGCGAACCAGTTGCCGACGAAGCGCTGGCGCGCCTGATCGGCAAAACCGGGCGGGCGGCGCCTGCCGTTGAATTCATCGAAGCCGCAGAAGGGCTGCACCTGATCCATCTGGTGGACCAGAGCATCACCCGCCAGGCGATTGGGCGCTGTGCCACGCGTCTGGCTACAGGTGCTTCGCCGAAATTCGCCCACTTTGTGAATTTGTCACCGCAATTCCTGGCGCGCAGCGATCTGGTCAAACAGCTGCTTGAACATACCCGGCAGATTTGTGTCAGCTGCACGACTGCACTGGATGAGGTCAAACCGCTGGTGTTCGAAATTACCGAGCGCCAGTACATCGCCAACTTCGATTTTCTGACGCACGAGATACAGCCGCTGCTGGATTCCGGCTTTCGTCTGGCGCTGGACGATTTCGGCAGCGGCTATTCCTCGTTTCTATACCTGGCCAAGCTCCCTGTCAGTTTCCTCAAGATAGAAGGCTGGATGGTGGCTAATTTACGTCACAACTTGAAAATCCGCGACATGATACAAAGTATCATCGACCTGTCACGCAAACAGGGCATTACCACCATTGCAGAAAACATTGAGGACGCCGAGACAGCGGAACTCCTGCGCGATATGGGCGTCAACTGGGGGCAGGGTTACCACTTCGGGCGTCCGCAATTCGATACACCGACGGTCTGAACTGCACATCAGCTCTTTCTCATATTTGCCCGATGCGCCGCTTGACCGCATAATCAACTGATATTCAACAAGCTTGGGAGTACATAAAAATGAGCGTATCCAAAGGTCAATTGCTGCAGGATCCCTTCCTCAATGCCCTGCGCAAGGAACACGTGCCGGTCTCCATCTACCTGGTGAATGGCATCAAGCTGCAGGGGCATGTCGAGTCGTTTGACCAATACGTTGTACTGCTCAAGAATGCGGTGACCCAGATGGTATACAAGCACGCCATTTCCACCGTGGTACCAGCACGCGCGGTCAACCTTCGTCCGGAACAAGGCGCTGAATAAATCTCTCCTGCCTGACCGCCGCCAGACGCATCCGCTGGTAACCTGCGGCCTGGCCAAAACTATTATGATGACTCTCCATGTTTGAACGTCATGCCGGTAGCGAGCGTGTAGTACTGGCCAGCCTGGATTTTGGCGAGCCGGATTACGCCGACAGCGTGGAAGAATTGCAGCGCCTGGCCGAAAGTGCCCAGCTCGATGTGGCTGGGCTGATCGAAGGGCGCCGTGCCCGGCCGGACGCAGCACTATTCGCAGGCAGTGGCAAAGTGGAAGAAATTGCCGCCATGGTGCGCGCCACCGACGCCGGCGTGGTGATTTTCAACCATGCCCTGTCCCCCGCCCAGGAACGCAACCTGGAAAAGGTGCTGGAGTGCCGGGTGGTGGATCGCACCAGCCTGATTCTGGATATTTTTGCGCGCCGCGCGCAGAGTGCTGAAGGTCAGTTGCAAATCGAGCTCGCCCAGCTCGGGCACATCTCCACGCGCCTGGTACGCGGCTGGACCCACCTGGAACGCCAGAAAGGCGGCGTCGGTCTGCGTGGCCCGGGTGAAACCCAGCTGGAAACCGACCGCCGCCTGATTGGCAAGCGCGTCAAGCTATTAAAGGACAGGTTAGCCAGGCAGCATCGGCAGCGCACCGTACAGCGCCGTGCGCGCAGTCGTGGCCGGGTCATGTCGGTGTCGCTGGTGGGCTATACCAATACCGGCAAGTCCACGCTATTCAACACGCTTACCCACGCCGGCAGTTATGCCGCCGACCAGCTGTTCGCCACACTGGATACCACTACGCGCCAGCTGTATCTGCCCAATTCGGGCGAAATCGTGTTGTCCGATACAGTCGGTTTCATCACCCGGCTACCGCATACCTTGGTGGAGAGCTTCCGCGCCACACTGGAAGAGACTATCCAGGCCGACCTGCTGCTGCACGTGGTGGATGCCAGCAGCCCGAATCGCGACAAGCAGATCGCCGAAGTCAACAAGGTATTGGCAGAAATCGGCGCGCAGCACGTACCGCAAATTCTGGTAATGAACAAGATTGACCTGGGTTCGATAGAACCCGGTGTCGAACAGGATGAATATGGTAAGATTACGCGCATCAGAGTGAGCGCCAAAACCGGTGCAGGCATTACCGCGTTGCGTGACGTGCTGACGCAAATGTCGCAGCACCACCACGAGCCTGCAGCCCCGCAATTGAGCACCGCCATCATCAACAACGAATATCATCCAGAACTGGACTAAAGCCATGGCTTGGAACGACCCACAATGGGGCAAAAAAAACGAAGGGCCACCGGATCTGGATGAGCTTTGGCGGCGTTTTACCGCCAAGCTCGGCGGCTTGTTGGGTGGCAAAAAAACGCCCGGCGGGAATTCTGGCCCGGGTGGCTTTGGAACTGCCGGTCTGGGCATCGTGGCGGCGATCATCGTCGCAGTATGGCTGGCCAGCGGGTTTTACATTGTGGATACCGGCGAGCGTGGCGTGGTACTTCGTTTCGGAAAATTCATCGAAACCACCCAGCCCGGTCCCAACTGGCACTTGCCGTGGCCGATTGAGAGCGTACAGGTAGTGAACATCGAGCAGGTGCGTACCGTGGAAATCGGCTATCGCAACAACGTCAAAAGCAAGGTGTTGAAAGAATCGCTGATGCTCACCGATGACGAAAACATCATCGACATCCAGTTCGCCGTGCAATACACCCTGAAAGATCCGGAAGATTACCTGTTCAACAATCGCTCCCCGGATGACGCTGTACGCCAGGTTGCCGAGAGCGTAATGAGCGAAATCGTGGGCAAGAGCAAGATGGATTATGTTCTCTACGAAGGCCGCGCCGATGTCGCTGCCCGCGCCACCAAGCAGATCCAGGATGCGCTCGACCGTTACAAGACAGGCATCAGTATCAGCAAGGTCACCATGCAAAATGCACAGCCTCCCCAGGAAGTACAAGGCGCATTCGATGATGCGGTAAAAGCCGGGCAGGATCGCGAACGCCTGAAGAGCGAAGGCCAGGCTTATGCCAATGATGTCATTCCCAAAGCGCGCGGCATGGCCGCACGCCTGGCTGAAGAGGCTGCCGGCTACAAGCAGTCGGTGATTGCCAATGCCGAAGGCGATGCCAGCCGCTTCAAGCAGATACTGGTGGAATACAGCAAGGCCCCGGTGGTAACGCGTGAGCGCATGTATCAGGACATGATGCAGCAGGTATTGTCGAACACCACCAAAGTGCTGGTGGACAGCAGCAAAGGCGGCAACAATCTGCTTTATCTGCCGCTCGACAAGTTGATGAACATGTCCGGTCAGGGCGTCTCCCCGCCACCGGTCATGCTGGATGCCACACCCAAGCCCGGCCCGGCACCTGCCACTCAGGACGACAATCGCTCGCGCGATACCTTCCGCAGCCGTGATCGGGAGGATCGGCCATGAAACATTTCAATATCCTGATCGTGGTCGTGCTGGCCATCCTGATACTGGCCAGCCTCACCATGTATACCGTGGACCAGCGCCAGAATGCGATGCTGTTCCAGTTGGGTGAAGTCGTCGCCGTGGACAAAAAGCCCGGCCTCTATTTCAAGCTGCCGCTGGTGCAGAACGTGCGTTATTTCGATACCCGCGTGCTGACCCTTGACCCGGCCGAGCCAGATCGTTTCATCACCTCGGAAAAGAAAAACGTGCTGGTGGATTACTTTGCCAAATGGCGCATCATTGACATCAAGCAGTATTACGTCAGCGTCGGAGGGGATGAAACCCGTGCCCAGACGCGCCTGCAGCAGACCATCAACGATGGGTTGCGCGCCGAGTTCGGCAAACGCAGCGTGCACGACGTGGTATCCGGTGAGCGTGATGAGATCATGGCCACGCTGCGCCAAAAAGCCGACCAGGATGCGCGCAAGATCGGCGTGCAGGTGCTGGACGTGCGTCTCAAACATGTGGATTTGCCGCAGGAAGTCAGTGAATCGGTATACCGGCGCATGGAAGCGGAACGCAAACGCGTGGCCAACGAACTGCGTTCCACCGGCTCCGCAGAAGCCGAGAAAATCAAGGCCGACGCTGACCGCCAGCGCCAGGTCATCATCGCCAACGCCTACCGCGACGCCCAGGCCATCAAGGGCGAAGGCGATGCCAAGGCCAGCACCATCTATGCCACCGCCTACTCGAAGAATCCCGAGTTCTACGCCTTCTATCGCAGCATGGATGCGTACCGCCAGAGCTTCAAGAGCAAGAGTGACGTACTGGTACTTGAGCCCAACAACGCCTTCTTCAAATACATGAAGTCACCCAATGCGGGCAAATAGACGATGAGCGGTGGCAAGCTCCCGGCAACAATCGCACCGAAACGCGTTCCGGGGGGCGTGCTGCCGTTGCAGTTACCCAATTCATGGCGTGAGACGTTGCGCAAAATGGCCGCCCCAAACGATGGCCAGTTGCGCTTCGCGGGGCGCGCGTCTATGCTCAGCGGTTTGTTAATCCTGCTTGCATCTCATTCCCATGCATAACTGGCTATTACCCGAATATATTGAAGATTTGCTGCCGCCGATCGCCTGGCGTCTGGAATACCTGCGCCTCAGCACCCTCAACCTGTTCCGTACCCACGGCTATGAGCTGGTCACCCCGCCCATGCTGGAGTATCTGGAATCCCTGCTGACAGGTACCGGCAGCGACCTCGACACGCGTACCTTCAAGCTGGTGGACCAGCTGTCCGGGCGCATGATGGGTTTACGTGCCGACATTACCCCGCAGGTGGCACGAATTGACGCACACCTGCTCAATCATCAGGGCGTGACGCGCCTGTGCTACGCCGGTGCGGTCGTGCATACCCTGCCCGAGGGCATGAACCGCTCGCGTGAACTGCTGCAAGTAGGTGCTGAACTTTACGGTCACAGCAGCTACGAGGCGGACGTGGAAATCCAGCGCCTGATGCTGGATGCATTGACCCTCGCCGGCGTTGGCGACCTCTACCTGGATATTGGCCATGTCGGCGTATTCGGCGGGCTAATGGCATATGGCCACGTGCCCGCAGAAAAAGAAACTGCGCTGTTCCAGGCGTTGCAGGCCAAAGATACCCCGGCCATCCGTGATTTGACGCATGGCATGGATGAGACCACCCGCGCCGCATTTATCGCACTCCCCACCCTCTATGGCGGAGTGGAAGTGCTCGACGAAGCATTCCGCATTCTGCCCAGCAGTCTGGAAATCACCCAGGCACTGGAACAATTGCGCGCCATTGCAAATGAGCTCAAGGGCAGTGCCAAAATCAACATTGACCTGGCCGAACTGCGTGGCTACCACTACCACAGCGGCGTGGTGTTCTCCGCCTATGCGGGCAGCCATACCAGCGTGCTGGCCCAGGGTGGGCGCTATGACGAGGTCGGCAAATCATTTGGCCGCGCACGCCCGGCCACCGGGTTCAGCCTGGACCTGCGCGAAATTGCCACGCAGTTTTGGCGCGCGCCAGGTACAAAGGGCATACTCGCGCCCTACCTAAAAAACGCCAAACTGGCGGAGAAAATTCAGCAGCTGCGCAGCAGCGGTGAAATTGTAGTCGTCGATTTACCCGGCCATGAAGCCGATCGCAGCGAACTCAACTGCGACCGCATGTTGCTCGACAACAAGGGCGAATGGGAAGTCGCCCCTATGGCAAAATAATTTTTGATAAACCGTCTGGATAACAACATGACCAAGAACGTCGTCGTCATTGGCACGCAGTGGGGAGATGAAGGCAAGGGAAAAATTGTGGACTGGCTCACTGATCATGCCCAGGGCGTGGTGCGCTTTCAGGGCGGCCACAACGCCGGACATACACTGGTGGTGGCCGGCAAAAAAACCGTGCTGCATCTGATCCCGTCCGGCATTTTGCGTGACAACGTCACCTGCTTCATCGGCAACGGCGTAGTGGTGTCGCCGCAGGCATTGCTGGAAGAAGTGGACATGCTGGAGGCAGCCGGCGTCAACGTGGCATCACGCCTGAAAATTTCCGAAGCCTGCCCACTGATCCTGTCGCACCACATTGCCCTCGATCAGGCCCGCGAGATCGCCAAGGGCGCGAGCAAAATCGGCACCACCGGGCGCGGCATCGGCCCTGCATATGAGGATAAAGTAGCACGCCGCGCCATTCGCCTGCAGGACGTATTCCACCGCGAGCGCTTCGCTGCCAAACTCGGCGAAGTGCTGGATTACCATAACTTCGTGCTGAAAAACTATTTCCATGCCAAGCCGGTTGATTTCACCCAGTCGCTGGAGGAAACCCTGCTGCTGGCCGAGCGCATCAAACCCATGGTGGCCGACGTACCGCGGCTGCTGTATGAAGCCAACCGCGCCGGCAACAACCTGCTGTTTGAAGGCGCGCAAGGCACCTTGCTCGATATTGACCACGGCACATATCCTTTCGTCACCTCCAGCAACTGTACCTCGGGCGGCGCGGCTACCGGTGCAGGCGTGGGGCCGCACACCCTGCACTATGTGCTGGGGATCACCAAGGCCTACACTACGCGTGTCGGCTCCGGCCCCTTCCCTACCGAATTGTTTGATGACAATGGAAAATACCTGGCCGAGCGCGGCCATGAATTCGGCTCTACTACCGGGCGCGCACGGCGTTGCGGCTGGTTTGATGCCGCGGCATTGAAGCGTTCGATCCAGATCAACGGCGTATCCGGCTTATGCGTGACCAAGCTTGACGTACTGGACGGCATGGAAACCCTGCGCGTGTGTGTTGGCTACAACCTCAACGGCGGCTTCTCCGACATCCTGCCGGTAGGTGCAGAAACACTGGCCAAATGCGAGCCGGTGTATGAGGAAATGCCGGCGTGGAAAGAAAGCACCGTAGGCATCAAGCATTATGAGGATTTGCCGGAAAACGCGCGTGCCTACCTCAAACGCATGGAAGAATTGTGCGAAGTGCCAATCGACATTATTTCCACCGGTCCCGACCGCGAAGAGACAATCGTTCTGCGTCACCCGTTTAACTGAAATACAACGCCGCATTCGTGCTCATGCGAATGCGGCCTTCAAGGCAATATGAATGACTGAAATTTGGGCTGGCTGTGCAGAAAACAAAAAGGGCAGCTGGCGCTGCCCTTTTGTGTTTTTTGGTGTACTGCTAATCTGGTGCCCAGAAGAGGACTCGAACCTCCACAGTGTTGCCACCGCATGGACCTGAACCATGTGCGTCTACCAATTCCGCCATCTGGGCTGGAAAGACGCGCATTATAAATGAACAAGGATACTTGTCAATGAAAAAACCCACGGCACACGCCGAAACGACTCTCCACACCGGCCTGCGCGGGACTGACCCGCATCTGGAACGCGAGCGGGAACGCTACGAGCACCCCCTGCCCAGCCGCGAATTCATCATGGATGTATTGCGCCAGCAGGGTGCACCGCTGCAGCCGGAAACCCTGGCTGAACTGCTTGATATCACCCCCGACGAAATCGACCTGTTTGCACGTCGCCTGCGGGCCATGGAGCGCGATGGCGAGTTGATGCAGAACCGGCGCGGCGACCTGTGCGTGATGGAAAAACTCGACCTGATCAAGGGCCGCGTCGAAGGCCATCCCGATGGTTTTGGCTTCCTCTCCCCGGATGACGGCAGCGACGACCTGTTCCTGTCGCCGCGCGAAATGCAGAAAGCCATGCACGGCGACCGCGTCATGGTAAGCGAAATCGGCGTGGACCGGCGCGGCCGGCGCGAAGGCAAGATCGTCGAAGTGCTGGAACGCGTCAACACCCACATCGTCGGGCGCCTGCTGGTGGAACACGGCATCATGCTGGTGTCCCCAGAAAACAAGCGCATCACTCAGGACATTCTCGTCCCGCCCGGCAATGAAGGCAGCGCCCAGACCGGTCAGGTGGTCACGGTGGAGATTATCGAGCAGCCCGCCAAATATGCCAAACCCATGGGACGCGTGGTGGAAGTACTGGGCAGTTACGCCGACCCCGGCATGGAAATCGAAATCGCACTGCGCAAGCATTCGCTGCCCTATATCTTTCCCGAGGCAGTGGAAAAAATCGCCAAGAAACTGCCCAAGAAAGTGCTCAAAAAGGACCATGGCGGACGCGAAGACATCCGCCACCTGCCGCTGGTCACCATCGACAGCGAAACTGCACGCGATTTCGACGACGCGGTGTATTGCGAGCCGCAAGGCAAGGGCTTTCGCCTGGTGGTGGCAATCGCCGACGTGTCACACTACGTACAATCCGGCGATCCGCTCGATGCGGAGGCCTACAATCGCGGCAATTCGGTCTATTTCCCGCGTCGTGTTATTCCCATGCTGCCGGAAGAACTGTCCAACGGCCTGTGCTCGCTCAACCCGCAGGTCGAGCGGCTATGCATGGTATGCGACATGCAGATCGGCGCGCTCGGTGCGGTAAAGGAATACCGTTTCTACCCGGCCGTGATGTACTCGCACGCACGCCTTACCTACAACCAGGTATGGGACTGGCTGCAGCACCCGCAAAACGCCGGCGCACACGGCGACTTGTTGCCGCAACTCAACGACCTCTACACCCTGTTCAAGGTACTGTTGAAGGCACGCGGACGGCGTGGTGCGATTGATTTCGAAACGCTGGAAACGCAGATGATTTTCAACGACGAGAAAAAAATCGAGCGCATCGTTCCGGTCACGCGTAACGATGCCCACCGCCTGATTGAAGAATGCATGCTGGCCGCCAACGTGTCTGCGTCGGATTTCCTGCAAAAGAAAAAACAGCCCGCCCTGTACCGCATACACGAAGGCCCCACCCCGGAAAAACTCGCCGCATTGCGTGAATTTTTGACTGAATTCGGCTTTGCGCTGGGTGGCGGCGATGACCCGCAGGCCAAGGACTATGCTGCCCTGCTGGAGAAAATCAAGGGCCGTCCGGATGCCGCGCTGCTGCAAACCGTGATGCTGCGCTCGCTACAGCAGGCGGTGTACAGCCCGGACAGTGTCGGTCATTTCGGCCTGGCTTACGAACATTACACCCACTTTACTTCTCCCATCCGGCGCTATCCCGATCTGCTCATCCACCGCGCCATCAAGCTCGCGCTCGATGACGAAAAATACCAGCCCGGCAACTGGGTGGAACTGGGCGGACACTGTTCGATGACCGAGCGCCGTGCCGACGACGCCACCCGCGACGTGGAAGCCTGGCTGAAGTGCTTCTACATGCAGGATCGGGTCGGCGAGGAGTTTCCCGGAACCATTTCCAGCGTGACAGGCTTCGGTATTTTTGTGGCACTCGACGACATCTACGTGGAAGGCCTGGTGCACATCTCCGAACTGGGCAGCGATTACTTTCACTTCGACAAGGCGCGCCACCAGATTCTGGGGGAGCGCACCGGCACGCGCTATCGCATGGGCGACCGGGTACAGGTCAAAATCGTACGCGTGAGTCTGGATACCACACGCATTGATTTCACCCTGGCCGGCGGCAGCCGTCCCGCCCAGACTACGGCGCAGGACCAGCCCCATGGCAGCGGCAAACAGCCTAAAAAATCGGCTGCCGGCAAACAATCCCACCCACAGCCCGCTGCCACAACCAGCGAGCCAGCGAAAAAATCGCGCCGGCGCCGCAAATCCGGCAAGGGAGCGCACTAAATGGCCGGTATATTGATCTACGGCTTCCACGCCGTGACTTCACGTCTGCGCCAGAATCCGGCCAGCGTCGAGGAAATATTCGTGGATGCCGCACGCCAGGATGGACGCGCGCGCGAGCTGCTGGAACACGCCAAAACTCTTGGTGTCCGGGTCTTGCAAGTGGACGGCAAGCGCCTCGACGGTATCGCCGGCGGCCCGCGCCACCAGGGCATTGCCGCGCGCGTGACGATGGTGCAGCAACCGCGCCACGTAGATGAAGTGCTCGAAGGCCTGCAAGGCGACCTGCTGCTGCTGGTGCTGGACGGCGTACAGGATCCGCACAACCTCGGCGCCTGTCTGCGCGTGGCCGATGCGATGGGCGCCAACGCCGTGATCGCGCCCAAGGACCGCGCCGTCGGTCTCACCCCCACCGTAGCCAAAGTAGCCTGCGGCGCGGCGGACACCGTGCCCTACCTCACCGTCACCAACCTCGCCCGCGCGCTGCGCGACATCAAGGAATACGGCGTTACGATCGTCGGTGCCGATGGCGAAGCGCAAACCGAATTGCCAACGGCCAGTGTCGGCGGTTCCGTCGCCTGGGTACTGGGCGCCGAAGGCGGCGGCCTGCGTCGTCTCACGCGCGAGCACTGCGACATGCTGGTGAAAATCCCCATGTATGGTACGGTGGAAAGCCTCAATGTGTCGGTGTCGGCGGGTATCTGCCTGTACGAAACCCGACGTCAGCGCGTAACCGGCAGTCATGATCAATAACGCCGAAGCCTGGCGCATCCTCGAGGATGCCGATCTGATTTACTCAGAGGCCGAGGTGCAGGCAGCCATCACCACCCTGGCTACCGCCATTAGCGCGCGCTTTAAAGAGGCCAGCCCATTGCTGCTCTCGGTGATGGGCGGCGCGGTGGTATTTACCGGGCAAATTTTACCCAGGCTGCACTTCCCTCTGGATTTCGACTACGTGCATGCCACCCGTTATGGCAAAGCCATGCGCGGCGGCGAACTGGAATGGATCGTCGAGCCGCGCGAATCGGTGGCGGGACGCAGCGTGTTGCTGCTCGACGACATTCTCGACGAAGGCCACACCCTGGCCGCCATCCGCACCCGTCTGCTGGCAATGGGTGCTGCCGAAGTCGTGTGCGCGGTGCTGACCGAAAAACACACCGGGCAGAGCAAACCGATCCGCGCCGATTTTGTCGGCCTGGTATTGCCCAACCGCTATGTATTCGGTTGCGGCATGGATGTGGAAGGCGCGTGGCGCAATTTGCCGGCGATCTATGCCATGAAAGAACACTAGACCTGATTACCTCGATTTTTTCTGATACTCATACAAGTTTATTCTGTCAAACTTGATCGACTGTAGTTGATAGAATCACTGTTCATCGCTTTATAATCGGAGTAACAAATGCGTAAATTTTTTGCCTTATTCCTGACCCTGTTGCTGAGCATGAGCATGATTACCAGCGACGCCTACGCCAAGCGCTTTGGCGGCGGAAAAAGCTTCGGCAAGCAACGCGAAAGCATCAGCCAGCAGGCGGCGCCGCGCGCGCCTGCTGCATCTGCGCCTGCAGCCCCTGCTGCGGGAGGCAACAGATGGCTCGGCCCTCTGGCTGGTCTCGCAGCGGGCGGCCTGCTCGCCTCGCTGTTCATGGGTCATGGCTTTGAGGGGATCAAGGGCATGGACATTCTGCTGATGCTGGCACTGGCGGGTGGTGCATTCTTCATCATGCGCGCCATGCGGCGCAATTCCGCAGCCCCGCAAGCGACGGCCTATACCGGCTACGGCCAGAGCATCCAGGTACCCATGCCGGTGAGCAACACTGACCTGCCCATGGCCAGCCCGGCAGCCGCACTCTTGGCCGGCAGCCGCCCCGACTGGTTTGACGACGCTGCTTTCCTGCGCGATGCCAAGGCCCATTTCATCCGTCTGCAAGCCGCTTACGATGTGGCCGACCTCAGCGACATCCGCGAATACACCACGCCCGAAGTATTCGCCGAGATCAGCCTGCAAATCCAGGAGCGCGGCGCAAGCGCGCAAAAGACCGACGTCACCCTGCTCAATGCCGATATGCTCGATGTGGTCACCGAAGGCAATCTGGTCATCGCCAGCGTGCGTTTCCATGGCCTGATTCGCGAAGAAGCCAACGCGCCCGCTGCGCCGTTCGACGAAATCTGGAACATCCAGAAATCTGCCACTGACCGCTCTGCGCCGTGGTTCGTCGCTGGCATTCAGCAAGCGCAATAGGCCATGCTCGCCATTATCGGAGGCACCGGCCTCACCCAGCTCGCCAACCTGGAAATCACCCACCGGCAGGTCGCCCGCACCCCCTACGGCGAGCCTTCCGGGGCGCTGACCTTCGGCAATATCAACGGGCACGAAGTGATTTTTCTGGCGCGCCACGGCTACGGCCATACCATTCCGCCGCACGAGGTCAACTACCGCGCCAACCTGTGGGCGCTGCAGGAGCAAAAAGTCAGTCACATCGTATCCGTGGCCAGCGTCGGTGGCATCCACCCCGACCTCACCCCCGGTGCACTGGTCGTCCCCGACCAGATCATCGACTATACCTACGGCCGCAAGCACAGCTTTTACAACGGTGGTGAAAAAGTCGTTACTCACATCGACTTCACTGAACCCTACAGTTCAGGCATGCGCGCCAAAATCATGGCCGCCATCGCTGATGCAGGGGAGCGCGCGATTGGTGGCGGGGTTTATGCCGCCGTACAGGGCCCACGCCTGGAAACCGCTGCCGAAATCAACCGCCTGGAGCGCGACGGCGCCACCATGGTGGGCATGACCGGCATGCCCGAAGCCGCTCTGGCACGCGAGCTGGACCTCAATTACGCCGCCATTGGTGTCGTCGCCAACTACGCCGCCGGACGCGGCAAAAGCAAGATCGCCATCAGCGGCGCTGAAGTGCAAGCCACCCTGGCACAGGCCATGGGGCGTGTGCGCAGCGTGCTGGCACACCTGGTGGCGCTGCATAACGAAGGATAAAGCAGTATCGGGATTTTTAACCTGGATCCGATAGTTGGGCGGCCAGCTTGTCGTGCGTAGCTTGCAACGCACCGCCGCGCAACAGGTCTTCGAGAAGTTCGGCAGCAAGCGGTGCACGAATCAGGTTGCCCTGGAACCGACGGCACCCCCGCACCAGCAGGAATTCGTACGCCTGGGCTGTCTCCACGCCTTCGGCTACCGCATCGAGTTCGAGGCTGCGCGCCATGTTCAGCAGGGCTTCAATCACCTGGACATTGAGCGTATCGCCCGGAATACCGGAAACCAGCGTCTGAGCAATCTTCACGGAATCGATAGGCAAACGTTTAAGCTGCATCAACGAGACATGGCCGGTGCCGAAATCATCCAGGGAAAACCCAACCCCCCAGTCGCTGATACGATGCATGGCATCGGCGACACGCAAGCCATCGCCATGCAGGGCCGTCTCCGTGACCTCGAGCACCAGGGATGCGGGTGGCGCACCGGTTTCCTGAAGTATCTGCCAGAATTGCTCAGCAAACTCGGGCTGCGATAATACACGCGGACTGATATTCACCCTCATGCGACGGCCCATCCAGCGCGTTTCCTCGGGGAAATTACCCAGGCCCAACAACCCTTCGGCATGCCAGGCCGCGAGTTTCTGGCAAGCTGCCCTGAGCACCCAGAAATCGATCATCACCGCCAAACCCGTTTCCTCTGCCACCTGCATAAACTCCGCCGGCATACGCAAGGGGAGTCCGGGCGGTTGCCAGCGCACCAGCGCTTCCATGTCCGTAATGTTGTCTTCGACATCGACAACAGGCTGGTAGTGGAGCAGCAACTGGTCCTGGCTGACCGCTTCCCTGAGCTGATTGTGCAGGGACTGCCGCTGCTCGGCCTCGGCTTGAACCGCCTCAGAGTAGAAGGACACCGTATTGCGTCCTGCACCCTTGGCACGATACATGGCACTGTCGGCAATTTGCAGCAGGCGTTCCGCATCCATATCTTCCGCCGGATACAGGGCTATGCCCACACTGGCGGTAACACTCAGTTCATATTCACCTACAAACACGGGTTTGCGCATTTCCGCGAGTATCTTCTGCCCCACACTGCCTGCGCGGCTGGCGGCACTCTCCCGGCTGCCTGGCTCGGCACCCAGCAAGATCACGAATTCATCGCCGCCGAGACGGGCCGCCATATCATCGGTACGCAAAATATCGCGCAAACGATGGGCCACACTCGCCAGCAGCGCGTCACCTGCGGCATGACCATGGGCGTCATTGATCTGTTTAAAATGATCCATATCAACGAACAGCAAGGCGCCGTAACCCGCATAGCGCTGCGCCCGTCCCAAATCCTGCTCGAGCCGTATGTGAACCAGGCGCCGGTTGGGCAATCCGGTCAGCGTATCGTAAAGCGCCTGGCGCTGAATCCTGGCCTCGAAAGCCTTGCGCTCGGAGATATCCTGCCAGTGCACGACGTAATGGGTAATCTCGTCACCAACATTGCGCACCGTACTCACGCCCAGACGCACTGGCAACAGACTCCCGTCCTTGCGCCGCGCCTCAATCTCTCCCGACCAGTTGTCGGTGTTGCGCAATGCCTCGCGCGGCAGGCCAGAGGAGCGCTGCAGGTATCCACCGGAATCGTCCGGCTGCGAATGCAGTTCGCTCAGGCAATGTCCGGTAATCGCATCGGCGTTGTAGCCAAACATGGCCATGAACGCGCGATTGACCTTGAGCACCACGCCTTCGCGATTTGTAATGGCCAGCGGATCCGCCGACTCGAACACCGAGGCATGCAAACGCAGCGCGTCCCGGGCGTGACGCTCCAGGGTCACATCGCGGGCGACGGCGATGGAACCCACCGTTTTGCCGGCGTCATTGGTCAGCATGCGCGAATTCCAGCTCAATATCGTGTTTCGGCCATCCTTGGTACGAATGGTGGTTTCCAGGTCAAACGCCACGGCGCCGTGCGCGAGTATTTTCATGGCCTCGGAGAAAATACGGTTGCGATAGGCCTCATCCGGATAGAGCCATTCCCAAATATCCAGCCTGCCCACGACCTCCTCTTTCAAGTAGCCGCTCATGCGCTCCGCTGCCTTGTTCCAGATGACGATGCGGCCCTCGCCGTCCAGCGTATTGAGCCAGATATCCGCGCTATCGATGATACTGTCCGTGTATTCCTTGAGCGCGCGGATTTGCTCGGCTGCGGCGCGTTGCTCGCTCATGCCGCGAATATATACCACCTCCAGTGCCTGTCCATTTTGATACGCCTTGGTGCAATGCACTTGCGCCGGTACCGTATGACCAGCCATATGGCGAAATTTGGTCTCGTAGAGCATGGAAGGATACTGCTGGTCGACACTGCCGGAATCCTGGCCAGGCACTGCAGTAGGCGGAACGTCCGCTACATAGTGATCAAAACGCTGGCCGATCAAATTTTCCCGCTTATCGCCCAGCAAGTTCGCCAGACTGGCGTTGGCAAAAGTAAAGCGACCATCCTTAATGACGGCAATGCCATCGCCGGCATGTTCGATCATCATCTGACACTGCTCGAGCGCAGGATCGCTTCGCCGCCGCGGCATTAACGCCACACCCAGTATCGACCCGCCCAATACCGCCAGGATAAAGGCTCCCATGGCAGCGCCGGTTGGCACATGCCCGCCCGTAATTACCGCCTCGCCGAGACCGGCAGATGCGGCAAGCAACAGCGCCCCTCCAGGCGCAGCGATCCAGCGTAATTTTTTACCGTCAGTCATCAGGCTAAGTTCGCGGCTCCTGTCATTGACCAGGGAACATATTTACCGGCGTAGCCCAAGGAGCAACTCACCGCGGAAAAATTACTGATAATGACGGAATTGCGCATTTCGACAGCTGCCTCCACCGCCACAATAAAGAGTTCCAGCCGCGTATCCGGTGCCTGCTGATAGAGGCGGTTGAGATCGCTGTTGTCGATGGCCAGTGGCACATTCCCTGCGGTCACGTAGCAAATGGAATCCGGACCCATGACACAGGGCATGTCCTGGTCACTGCGGATGGCAAACACGTTCTCGTTTTCGTTGTAGATCGTCAACCGGGCGCCGGACCCGCCAGCGTCATCCAGCACTATGCGGCCGACATCCACGCCACCCTCCGCCTGCACCACTTCGCACACCCGGCCATGCCAGATCACCGCACTCGCCCGTCCGGCGTTGCGTATGCAAGAGACAACCCCGGCCGCCCGTTCAGCACCATCACACGACTCCAGTACGCGCCCAATCGCCAGAGCTAGGCTCAGCGTCCCTCCCACCGGCGGCGTGCGTTGCAGCAGCCCGGACGCCGTAAGTGGGTACATGGACATGCCGGCAATCCCGCCGAACGGCGCAGACATGACCAGCCCGATGATGGCTTCCTCGGCAGCCGTCTCATTATCGACCCGAATGACACCCGTGTTATAGCCGGGCATGCCCCCTCCAGAAGCTGACGCATGCATCCCTTCGCTGGCGACCACCGCGGGATGCGCGGAAATGGCATTGGCCGCAAACACCGTCAGGCTCAGGGTCGGAATCGACCGCCCGGCGCCATCGGCATCGATAACCGCAAGCCCGCCCTGGCGCTCGCGACTGAGCTGTGCCGCAACAGTAAGCGGAGAGGCGGAATTGATGGCCCCCACTTCGATGGGCAGCACCCAGGAAAAACCCTGAGGCGGGAAATGGGCAAAGCGCGGATAAGCCCCCCGCATCATGTGCAGCTCCGACTCCATTGCCCGGAAAGCATTGGCTGGCGCGTGCGGGTTGGTGGTTCTGAACAGCGCGTCCGGCGCGCCCATATTGGCCGAAGTCGCCAGCCAGCCATCGGGATGCTGCGCCAGCTCATCGAGACTGATGACACTTACCCGATCATCCGCCCCGATACCCTGATCGATGATCTCGCAAGCAACCTGAAACGAGCCTCCGCCGCCGGATGCCAGCACACAAGCCCCGGACACCAAAGTCATCATGTCTTTTTTATCTACGGTAAACAAATCGCTCCCCCCTTCGACTGCTGCGTAGGCTGCCCTGACAAGCCGATTCAGGCTGACGTCCATTTCCATCTGACGGCAAAACACGAGACAGCATGTTACTTTGTCGCGCTTACATGCGCCATCGTCAGCATTCAACGTACAGGATTATTAAAATTGTAGCGATCACGATCCGATTACAGCTCACACAGAACGCATGCAGGAAATGACCGCATGGAAAAATTTTTCTTCCGTATTCTGTGCATCTCGATAAGCAGCCCGACGCTGGGCTTCCAACCGAATATCCCTGGTGCCAGGACTGGGGCTCTTGTCATCCCCCAGAATAAGGAATGCACATTTTCAGTCTCTGAATCAGGCCGACCACCCCACATCGTCGTCGTTCAGTGCCAGCAAACCCGAATTCACGTCGGCAATGATTCTCCTGGCGGCGACAGAGAATTCGCTCGGCACCTGCAGTCTGACCCCACCGGCTGCAATGGACAGCGGCGAGTAGGTCTGATTGATATTGGCATCCGCCACAAACGACGGAATGCCTTCCGCCTCCAGTCGGGCGCTCAGTATGAGCATCTCGGAAGTGTCGAGGGAGCAGGCAACTGTTACAAATTCTATGGTTTCGTCCATCTGCGCTCCTTATGTGCGGAACAATATCAAGAGCATGCACGCTGCAGTGACGACCCCAAGCACACCGCAGAAGCCCAACAGGATACGTGTGCGAACACGCAGGATATCCACTGCCTGAACGAGCCGGGCATTTTGCTGTGCGAGAGACTTGATCAGTTCTGACGACAGCAATACCTCTTTGTGAAGCTCTGCGGTCAGCAACTCAAGCGAGTGAACCCGGGCATCGAGAGCCGACAAACTCCCCGACTGCGACGAGGCTTTTTCTCCAGCATGATGATCACTGCGTTGTTGCGCCGTTTTGCCGGTAATGATGCTCCACAGCTTCTCCGCGCCCTGAACAATGTAAGGCGCCGCAGTCTGCACGTCAGCCCACGGAATAATTTTGAATGTCGCAATCAAGCCTGTTGCCATGTCTCCGTCTCCTCAAAAGCAATGCCGTCCAACGTCGCACATAACAGACACTTCACTTGCAGCACATCCGAAGTGTTGTTGGGAGTCCGCAGGAGCCAGCCGGAAACCCGTTTCATCATTTTGCCATCTTGCGTAGCTACCATTCCCCCACACTTGCCATCCAGGGGAAAGGTAATGCTCATCTGCTCGGAATGCCTGCACAGAAAATTTGCACCAACGGGTGGCGCAGCCATTCATCGCGGGCCTGCGGAGCCCAAGCATTACGCAACTTGCTCTGCCTGCAGGCAACGCACCCTGTGCACCTGCATCTCCGGTCATCTCATCAGGAAAAATATCAACAAGAACGCGCCGCAACAGCGCCATCCAGGCGTGGTAACTACGCCTGTCCCCGGGAACAGGATGGGCTGAAACGGGCCCCGGGACCACCAGGGCAGGTTCAATTAGCGGGTAGCACCAGATCGGACGTGCCTGGGCAAACCCAGCGCGGATACTCGCGCGACGTGTCGATGCAGCCGCCGTCGACGTACACGCCTTTCGGCTCGCGCAACCGCAGCATGGTTTTGAGAATGCGCTCGACCTCTGCCGGATCATTCATCGAAGTTCGGACAAGCGCTTCAACGATCGTCTCGTCGATCTGCAACTCGCCTGCCTGATCCCGGTAGGTCGCGTTGCGCCAATGGAACAACTCCAGGCATTTCGCCGTCAGCGTGTACGGCTCGGCCCGTTTCCAGAAATTGGTGAACAGACCGCCGCCGAGGTAGAGCACCCAGGATCCCTCGTAACCCGTCACGTCCGAGGAATGATCGTCGGGATTGCGGAACCAGGTTCGATCCCCGGGGACAAAATATTTGAGCGGCAAGGGATCGCTCATGGAGCCGTACTCGCGCAGAAAAACTTCGTGGAATTCGCCCGACATGATCGCCCGCGTTTCGCCCTGCTGTTGCAAGCAGCGGAACAATTCCGGGTTGCAGCTCATCGCTTCCTGCGCAATGCTGAGCAGAATGACGTACTCGGTGGCACGGTAACAGGAGAAAGAGTAAAGCTTCCCGGATTCGTCGGGCTGGGTCGCCTTCTGCAGCGCCGTAACCAGGGGCTTGCCGGGCAGCAGCGTGAACCCGCGATCCTCGGAATAGGTCCAGCAGTCAGCAGGCCGTTCCGCCTGATCCGTGTCAAAGGCCAGCGTGGTCTTGCGCGCCGCTTCCACGATGTTTTTTCTGATACGAACCGCCGACGCGAGTTCGTCATGACTCGGAAACTGAAACGCGACCGGACTCAGCAGCATGGCCAGCAGGATTTCCCGTTCCAGATCGCCGGCGTTGCCCTGAGTGTCGAGATCGAGCACCTCGCACAACTGCATCGTATCGCTGTCCGGCGCCCACGCACTGGCGAGCTCTTCGCGCAGCCGGAATCGGATACAGGGGCGTCCGCCATCCTCTCCGTCACTGGCCCTCACATATGGAGCGAGCCCGAGCGCTTCGAGTTGCACCAGAAAATTGCGTCGTGCGGCCGCGATGTCCTGTGCCGACGTCCCGTGTATCTGTATCCCCCCGAACGTCGGTGCGGGGCTATTGGCTGTGCAATTCATCAAGCCGGGACCTTTCCTGCAGCCGCGCCGATATTCACCAAGATTCCCATCGCATCCCTTTGCATGCACGTCACCTGAAGGGATGGAATACTACCTGCATTTCTTCGTGCAGGCACCTCGGCAAAACCTGCAAAAATCGGGACCGGGCGCATCCTGTGGTGCGGATGAACCCGGCGACGCTGCGCTGGCGTCCGTCGTTAACGTCTGCTTCAGCGCAGGAGATTCCCGGTGCCGAACAGCCCGATCAGCCCGATGACGATCAGATAAATAGCGACGATGTAATTTAACAAGCGCGGCATGAGCAGAATCAGAATGCCGGCAACCAGCGACACCAGCGGGGTAAGACTCAAGTGGAGATTCATGGGGCACCTTTAATAAAAGAGGACGGATCAACACATTTCAGGCGGACGCCACAATGGGTGTGTACCCGGAGCATAGCGCCCCGTTGCTGCGCTTCAGGGTTGAACGACTGGTCGCAAAAGCTGGGTACACGAAAGCAATCGCCTTGATGCAAACCATCTGCCTTTATTTCCCGATATCCATAAACGGTTTCGTGGAAAAATAAACAATGGCGACAATGGCGGCCAGATAAACGATGAACCGCAGCGGATTTTCCTTGATCACGTCCATGATGGTCCGCTGCCTGCCGGCCCTTTTCAGCTGCGTATATTCTTCCCTTGCCCGCACCTGCCGCTCACGCTGATATGCATCAATCAGCAATCGGGCTTTATCCAGCTGGCTCGCGTCTTTCAACCATATTACCGGCGCGGAGATACCCCAGTTGCCGGCTGGGGTTTCGTAAAAATCAATCTCGCCCGCCGTCAGTAACGCACGAACGTCCTCGGCTTCGTCATCGGGCACGCCATTCAGGGCGAACAGTTTGCTTGGCACGGCAACCTCCTTTCTCAATTCAGTGCGGCACTATATCAACAAGTCTCAAAGACAATGCCGGGTACCTGATACGCTGGCCCTGTTTTTGCCTTCTTGCAAACTTTTAATCACCTGCTATACATATAGTCCCTCATTTTATTTGTAAGGATTAACCATGCGTCGCACAGCACTGGCAGTATTGCTTGTTGGTTTTTTTGCAGTTCCGGCCTTCGCAGCCAAGGAAATGCCGCTCACCATCAACCTCGGGGCCCAAAATAATTCGGGTGAAACTGGTACCGCGACACTCACCCCTGAAGGCCACAAAACCAAAGTCGTCATCGAACTGTCGAATGCACCTGCCGGTGTCGCCCAGCCCGCGCATATCCATGAGGGCACCTGTGCCAACCTGAACAAGGCGCCAAAATGGAAGCTGGAGCCGGTCAAGGACGGGAAATCGACCACCATGGTGCCGGCCTCGCTGGAAACCATCCTGAAAGACAAAACAGCAATCAACGTTCACAAAAGCCCTGACGAAATCCAGGTTTATGTTAGCTGCGGCGATATCGTCCGCGCCAAGTAACAGCACAGCCTGCAATTGCACCTGGGTAAAGCCTTCAGCAGCATGAAGAGGGCTGCGCCGCTTTAACCGGTGCGCGTCAAAACAAAACCCGCCTGGGTTTGCCGTCTTTCCGACAGCAAGCTCAGGCGGGTTCGCGTTACAAGTCCCGCCGTGCCATTCAGCAATAGCACTTATCCTATATTCTTTCCCCGCCTTCTTATATCCTGTGAGGGCTGCTTGACGTTGCCTAGGAAGTAATCCGCTTCCGACCCCATTTGTTGTGCATTTTTTCGGTATTTGGCGTTGCACTGGCTGGAGGATGCCGGATGTTTTCAGCTAACCCATGATCAGTTTTGATCGTCACCTGTGGCGGCGCTTCAGGGCAATAGCGTCACCCTACTGGTTGCGCGAAGAGAAATGGCAAGCCAGGGGGCTGCTTGTCCTGCTGGTGCTACTGTTGTTGGGACAGACGGGATTCGCCGTGCTGTTCAACCAGCTGACCGGGGAATTCACCTCGGCACTGGCGGCAAAGGACGCGAACAGGTTCTGGACTGCCATCAAGGAGTGCCTCGTCATCCTGGTCGTGGCCGTACCGATTTATGCGTTTTACTACTATGTGCGGGACAAGCTCGGTATTTACTGGCGGCGCTGGCTGACCCGGCATTTTCTGGGCAGCTATTTCAGCAATCGGGCTTATTACGAACTGAATGCCAACGCCGAGATCGACAACCCGGATCAGCGTATTGCCGAAGACATCAATACCTTTACCCAGAGATCCCTGTACTTTCTGCTGGTGCTGATCGGCGCTCTGCTGGATCTCATGGCTTTCAGTGGCGTGCTCTGGTCGATTTCCACGGAACTGGTCTTTTTTCTGGTCATTTATGCAATTGCCGGCACGGCGGTCACGCTGCTGGTGTTCGGCAAGGTGCTGATTGGGCTCAACTTCTACCAGCTCAGACGCGAAGCCAATTTCCGCTTCAGCCTGGTGCGCATACGCGAGAACGCCGAAGCCATTGCCTTCTATCGCGGCGAGGCACAGGAATCACGGCAGGTCGGCCAGCGTTTCAATGAAGCCTTCAGCAATTACAACAAACTCATCCGGGCGCAACTGAACCTGAATCTGTTCCAGTATGGCTACAGTTTCATGACCATCATTTTACCCAGCGCCATCATTGCCGGGCGGGTGCTGTCGGGGGAGCTGGAAGTCGGGCGGGCGATCCAGGCGGCCGGGGCTTTTGCGGCGATATTGAGCGCGCTGACGATCATCGTGGATAACTTCGAAAGTTTCAGCAGATTTGCCGCAGGAATTGATCGCCTGGACAGCTTCGCCAGCTTCCTCACCGAAAAGGACACCGCCCCGCCGCAGGCCGGGGATAACATTGCATTGGTGCAGGATTCCCGCCTGGTCATCGAAAACCTCACCCTGCAGACGCCGAACCATGAGCGAACCCTGATCAGCAATCTCTCCCTGACGATCAATCCGGGCGCGGGGGTGATGATCGTGGGCGCCAGCGGCTGCGGGAAAAGTTCGCTGTTGCGCGCCATTGCCGGTCTGTGGCACGCCGGCAGCGGTTGCATCATCCGCCCGGATGCCGGGGAAATGCTGTTTCTGCCGCAACGGCCCTACATGCTGCTGGGCAGCCTGCGCATCCAGCTGCTGTATCCGCAACAGGATAGGGAAATAACGGATGAGGAACTCCTGCAGTTGCTGGAGCGCGTCAACCTGCCTGATATCGCCGCCCGGCTGGGTGGCCTGGATGCCGAACTGGACTGGGCAAAGGTACTGTCGGTGGGCGAGCAACAGCGCGTAGCCTTTGCCCGCGTGCTGCTTGCCGCACCCCGCTATGCCATCCTCGATGAAGCGACCAGCGCCCTGGATATCGACAACGAGGACAATCTGTATCGGCAACTGGCTGCCAGCGCCACGACGCTGGTCAGCGTCGGCCACCGCCCCTCCATTCTGAAATATCACCCGCAGGTGCTGGAACTCGACGGCAATGGCGGATGGCAGCTGTATGCGGCGGACGACTACCGCTTTAATCGGTAGCCCCTCAATCTTCAGCCAGGGTACAAGCACGCCAGGCTTGAAATTCAATCTTTATGAGCTAGCATTCAAAGATCACTTGCAGATAATGATTTATCTTGTATCCCGGCGCTTATAGCGGATATCTGCGGGACATTCAGGACACCTGACCAGGAGGATGAAAATGTACAGGATGCTGTTTTCCGCGCTGGTTACGGCGCTTCTGCTCAACGCGTGCGTCGTAGCACCCGCACACCGTGGCCCTGGATTGGTTGTTGCACCGGCGCTGCCGGTGATTGTGGAATTGGGCGCCGAGCCCTATTACTATCACAGCGGCTATTACTATTACTACAACAACAACCGCTGGAGCTACTCAAACGCAAGAACGGGTCCGTGGATGGATCTCCCCCGGGATCGCTACCCCAGAGAGGTCAGGTTCAGGAACCGCGAGCAGGGCCGGGACAGAGGCCGCCCCGATGGACGCGACAGGGAGGATCATGACTACCGTGAGCGGAATTAACCTGAATCGTTCCGTTCTATCAGTTGATGCGGCAACATGAAAATTGACCCTGTTCAGTGAATGTTCACAGCAACTTCAAGGCGCTCCAACCAATCCTGGTGCCTTGCCTGTTACCAGGTTGCTTCCCACTTTTGGAGGAGGAAATTCATTATGTCGATACTGGCTAAATTGAAATTGGCGCTAGGTTTGCTTGTCGTGCTTAGCCTGGCCGCGTGTGAATCGATGAATAATACGGGTTCCAGTGTGGCTTATTCAGGTTCTGGCGTTGTGCAATCCATTGATTTGGTAAAAGGTGGTATTGCAGGCAGCGGTCTCGGTCTGGGTACTGTTGCCGGCGGTGTGGTCGGCGGCATCCTCGGTAGTCAGGTGGGCTCCGGCACCGGCCAGACAGTCGCGACTGTCGGCGGCGCTGCAGCCGGCGCTTACGTCGGACATCAGCTGGAAAAAGGCAAGACCGGCACCGGCGATGCCTATAAATTCACCATCCGTATGGACGATGGTTCATATCAAACCTTAACCCAGGCCACAACCGGAAATTTCAGAGTGGGGGATCGGGTACGCATCGAAAATGGCGCTTTATACCGGGAATGACTCTCCTGCCCTGAACCCGGAAGTCACAGCCTGGGTCGGGATGATCCGAGCACCGTGCTGCCGCTAGCGGCAAATAGAGCACTCCCCGCCTATCGCGCCTATCGGAACAGGGCGAGCCGCTTTGCCGGCATTTAGCGGCCGGACCTGTTGCGGCGCCAGCTGCCCAGCGCATGATCCACCGACCACTTCCCCGCCCCCCAAAGCGCCACCATTGCCAGCAGGCAGGCCCACAGGATGTGGGTCAGAATTGCAGGGGGCTGCAGTGCGTAATAATAGGAAGCCAGCGCCACCGCGTTCACCACGCTCAGCCCCAGGGCACCGAAACGGCCGAACAAACCCAGGGCCAGCAGAGGCGGCAGCAACACCTCACCGGCCGTACCCATGACCGCGGCGACATGGGGTGGCAGTATGTGGACGTGGAATTCGTTTTCGTACAGATAGAGCGTGGCGTCCCAGCTGCGCAGACTTTCGACGCCCGACAGCCAGAAGGCGCGCGCCACATACAGGCGCGCTGCCAACAGGGCGGGAGCCTGTAGCCATTCCAGCAGGGCGACCAGCCGGGACCAACCATGCCGTAACGTGTGGAAAATACCTTGGCGGCCGACAGCGGCCCGGGTGTCCAGAGTGTCCATGAATCCATCTCCTTGATACAAATACAGCGTGATTCGAAATTACCCGGCAAGCTCGCATAACCTGGATATGCGGCTGCCAGGTAATGTATTCAGTTTTGTTTGATGGCCGGCATGTTCACGGCGAATGCAGAGCCACCGCAGCGTCGAGCCAGCCCTGTCTCACCGCCTGCTCCAGCCAGGCGGTGAAATCGAAGCTTGCGCCCGCCGCGTCGAGTGCGGCCTCCAGATTCAGTCCCTGGCTCAGCGCCAGGATCCAGCGGTCGGTCGCCGCATCGATGGCGAGTAATGGCGGCCCCGAAGACGTGTCCGCCTGTTGGCGCCAGACCCAGGCGGTTTCCGTCTGCCGCTGTCGGATCACCTGCTCGACCGCATCCCAGTCTGGATTGACTGTGTGATGCGCCAGATACAAAGTAACGATGGGCCAGGCTGAGGGCACCCGGCGCACGCCGTGGGCCAGTTTCAAGCTCAGATGCTGCGGGTCGTCTGCGGCCAATCGCTGCAGATCATCCATGCCCAGGCAGGCAGGCGCGGCGCCGGCGATCTGCCATACGGCCCAATCCAGTCGGGCGCAATCACCCAGCCAGGGCCAGTCGTCCAGCGCCTGCAGGGTTTCGACAAATTCCGGCAGTTCCTCACCAACCCAGGCCAGATCGCCGCGCCGTGGCGGACAGGCGCGCCAATAGCGGGCGCACAATGCGTCGAAAGCCTCCTCGCCCAGCATAGCCAGCACGGTAGGGAACTGCACTCGCAAAGCATTGCGCGCATGGGCCAGTCCGTTGCCGCGATAGGCTGCCAGGCCTGCCTGCCAGCGTGCACCGCTTTGCCGCACGCCTGCGCAGGCGATCCCGGAAGCCTGCGGGGAAAACACCGCCTCCACCAATTCACGCTGGCGCCGCGCCTCATCGGCGAGCGTCGTCAGTGCGCCGCCATCCGCTTGCGCCATAAGCTCTTGCGGCGAAAACAGGGCGTTCATACAGCGGCTCTGCGCCGAACGATAGCCTGCTCGCGGCCACCGTGCTCCTGATCGTCACGGCGTTGGGAATGGCGCAGAGCCGGATTGCATAGCGCCTCTGCCCGGGCCGCTTCACCCAGCAGCACCGGCAACGCGGGCAGCCGATCATCCCACTCGATCAGCGTGGGCACGGCCCCGAACTGATCCAGCGCGTGGACATAGGCCTGCCAAACCGGCGACGACACCGGGCTGGAATGGTCGTCGATGATCAGGCCGTGTTGCTCGCTGAATCCCGCCAGGTGGATTTCGCCCACCAGGCCCGGGTGAGCCAGTTGTGCGAGTTCGTCGATCCAGTCACCTACCGCCTGCAAAGGATCCGGCTCGGCGGCGTTGAGGGCATTGACCATCAGGTTGTTGACGTCGAGCAGCAAGCCGCAGCCGCTGCGCCGGCCGAGTTCGGCGAAGAACTGCGGTTCCGTGTAATCGCGTTCGGTGAATTCCAGATAGCTGCTGAGGTTTTCGACCAGAATGGGACGACGCAGCCGCTCCTGCACCCGCTGTACATTGCTGCAGAGGATATCCAGCGCCCCGCGCGTGAAGGCGATGGGCAGCAGATCGTTGGCATGGACGATGCCGCGCTGCGACCAGGGTGCGCGGGCGAAGCAGGCATGGTCGGACACGCGCACCGGATCAATCCGTTCAACCAGTGCAGCGAGCTGTTCCATATGGACGTCATCAAGGCCGCATGCCGAACCCAGCGCCAGCCCAACACCGTGCAGGCTGACCGGATAGTCGGTGCGCACTGCGGCAAGCACCTGTGCTGCCGCGTCGTGGGGGTTGAAAAAATTTTCCGAGTGCACCTCCACGAAACCCAATGCGGGTCGGGAGGCACGGAATTCCTGGTAATGCGGCTGGCGCAGGCCGATGCCGCAGAAGGCTGATTGGGGTTGCATTGCATTGCTCCCTGGGGGAACCGGCGTGATCCGGGTTTGGGGGCTGCCCCCGGCATGCTGAAATGCCCAGATCACGTCGCGTCCGTTTGGCCGGAATTACATTTTTTTCATTGCCTTGAGTTTGGCTTCAGCCTGCGCCATGTCCATGCCACCCATTTTGGCGCAGGTGCCGGTAGGCACCAGTTTGAAGTCGCCCGGGTTGTCGGACACCGAACTTTGGCCCTTGCACGAATGCAAACCGCTCAAGCCCGCACAGTCGTTCTGTCCGGCCTTGGCGATGCCAAAGCATTTGTCCATGCTGGCCGCCTGGGAAACCGGGGCGACAGCCAGCACACCGAGGGCAAGCAGCGAGGCAGCGGCAGTGTTGACGAATTTGCGTCTGTTCATGATGTAATCTCCTGAAATGATTGGAAAAATTGGTTGATAAACTATGCTACGCCGCCTGCAAAAATGCAGCAGGCTTTCGTTGGTCGCATCCAGCCACCATTCCTTACAGTGCATTACTCTCGGGGAGCTTTCCCCCGGACCCATCATGCCTGGCGCCTGCGTCATGGCGAAGATTTCTTCACCCCTTCCGATTTCCCCTTGCCGCAAAAAAAACGTGGGCGGTTACCCGCCCACGAATGCTCAGCTAATGCCTGATTAATCAGGATTGATGGTGATGGTGGTGTTGCCCCATAGGACGGCCAGGCATGGCCTCGGCATCAAACACGCTTTGCTGCTCAGGGGTCAGCTGGGCATAGAAGGTCTTGATTGCCTGGGTACGCTCAACCATCCGGGCGCGACGCAAATCCGACATGGCGAGCATCTTGTCCAGGCGTTCCGGCGTATGCAGCTTGGCAAACTCGCCGCGCTGAGCCTGCCGCTCCGCCTCCGCAGGACGCATTCCGGGCTGGCTGGCCTTGGCAAAGGCATTCCATGCCGCCTCTTGCGCGGGCTTCAGCTTGAGCTTTTCCTTCAGTTGAGACAGGTGCTCGGCACGATGCTCTTCCCACTTGGCGTGGACCATTTGCCCGTGTCCGGCTTCGCAGCCCCCCTTGCCTGCAGACACGGCAAAAGCCGATGCCGCCAGAATGCCGCTGCCGGCAATCAAACCCACCATCAGGGCACGTTTGGCAAAAGAACCTTGTATCAATTTCATTGCGATCTCCTTCAGAGTCGTGAATAAAATGCCGGCCCGAAACCGGTACGGCATGAAACGCATACTGAAGGGCAGATGTATCCCTTGAATTTCAAAGATAAGCGAAAGTGTAACAAGGTGTATCCGGACGCCGCTGCGGCAGGTGCTGACTTGGCTAGGCCTTTTTGACAAACTCCGATTTCAACTGCATGGCACCAATGCCATCAATCTTGCAGTCGATGTCATGGTCACCCTCGACCAGGCGGATGCTTTTTACCTTGGTACCCACTTTAACCACAGACGACGAACCCTTGACCTTCAGATCCTTGATCACCGTCACCGCGTCACCGTCCTGCAGCACAGTCCCATAAGCATCCTTCACCACGCGTGGCGCATCCGCACCCTCGGTGACCGCATCTTTCGACCACTCATGCGCGCATTCCGGGCAAACGTACATCGTGCCGTCCTCGTATGTGTATTCTGAATTGCATTTTGGACATTTCGGTAATGGGGTCATGTTGCGTCACTTTTCTGATTCGTTAATGAGATTGAAGCCTGATGTTGTAATTATGCGTCCAAGCAGGGCTTAGCCTGAAATTTCCTTGCTGCCCTTTTCGTAGCCTTCCATCCGACGTGCCAATGTTTGCTTGCCGGGGGCAGCCCGGCGGCGGGTATCTTTCTGTTGCTTGCCCAAGAGAAAGGCACCCCATTCCGCCGCCCCTGCGGGGTTCCCTGCGTTGCTCGCCAGGCCGGGCGGCTGCGGAAAAGGGGAACAAAAAACACCACGCGCAACGCGCGTGACTCAACATTCTTTGAAATTCCCCTTCTGCGCCGCTTCGTCTGAACCGGGCAGGCGGGAGTTTCAGGCGAGCACTGCTCGAGCTCCGCAGCAGCTTGCGGTTTGTGCAAGCTGTCAAGGCGAGTTGCGCAGCCCCCGTCTGAGTGGTTCAGACGAAGGCACCCCGAAGGGGCGGCGTAGTGGGGTGGCCTTCTTTTGGGTTACCTTTTCTTGGCCACACAAGAAAAGGTGACTAGCCGCCGGGCTACCCCCGGCGAACTATATTCAAGCAATGCGCATCGCATGGACGCGTCAATCAGCTTTAGTATGTGTTAATGCAAAACCGACCCAGTCATCCGGCCGGATTTAACGTTGTATCGCTATTCTTTGATCCGGGAAAACGCATGATCCTTGCCACAATCGTTCTGTTTAGTCTGGCGGCCGTGCTTGGCCTGTGGCTCGTGGTTTTGGGCGTGCGCTATCGACGGGGCTCCCGGGCCTTGGTAGCGGGGCACGCCGGCGTCGCCCTACTGGGCCTGATCGTGTTGGGAAGACATATCTTCAGCAGTCCCATTCATGTGTTGTACAACGATGCAGCGCTGCTGTTTATTCTGGCGCTGTTCGGCGGGTTGGTTCTTCTGGCCCTGCGCATGGGTAATCACGAACATCGCTCGCCACCGCCGATGATTGGCGTCAGCCTCCACGCGGCCATGGCCCTATCGGCGCTGCTGCTGTTGGTGTTGGGGTACACGCATCCCTGATCTGTTCTTGATGCCCTGGGGCGAGCAGGTGCCCTTTTCGCAGTCGCGGTGGATCTTCTGTATCCACTCCAGGTTGATGGCGGGCGCCACGCCGATCAGCAGATCCACATGCTGAGCCACGTCGATGCCCTGGTTGCCCGCGCGACGGTCTATTTCCTGCGGAAAGTGGCGCGAGTCGACCTTGCGGCGCGTCCACGGTACCCGTGCCGCCCTGGTTCACGACGCGATGGATTGAGTTTTCAGTGGTAATGTGAGCGGTACCGCTTATCCAGGAATCACATCACATGACAGATGAAGGCCACCCTCTTCCGGCCCACCGTCTCCACCTATTCAAAGGCTTTGCGGCTGCGGCTGCGGTCATCATGATCTGGTCCGGGTTCAACATCGTCTCCCGGCTGGGTGGACGCAGCCCGCTTACGCCCTATGACATGGCTGCCATACGTTTCGTCTTCTCGGGAATCGTGTGTCTTCCGTTTGTGTTGACCCGATGGCGACGCCTCAAGTGGCAGCGACTGGCCGTGCTGGCCGCGTTTGGCGGCATGAGTTACGGGTTATTCGTTTATTCGGGCTTTTCACTTGCGCCGACCGCCCATGCGGGCATTCTGGTCAACGGCGGCATTCCATTTGCGACTGCGTTGATTGCCTGGCTCATACTCGGGCACCGCCCTGGCATCCGGTCTGAATTCGCCCTGCTGGTCGCAGGTTTGGGGATCGTGTTGATTGGCATCCACAGCTTTGGTCAATTTTCCGGGGCGCCCGCCCATCAATGGGTGGGGGATGTGTTCTTTCTCCTTGCCGCAATCTGCTATGCCAGCTTTGGCTTGTTGCTCAAGCATTGGCATGTCTCGCCCCTCGAAGCAACGATCGGTGTCGCCGTGATTTCAATGGCTTGCTACACGCCTGTTTATCTCCTGTTTCTGCCCAAGGCCATCACCACCGTTCCCCTGTCCTTCATTCTGTGGCAAGGCGTTTATCAAGGCATCCTGGCTGCCTCGATTGCCGGTTTGCTCTTCGCCTACGCCATACATAACATCGGAACGCAGCGGGCAACCCTCATGTTGGCCATGGTTCCTGGTATCTCGGCAGTCGCCGCCGTACCCTTGCTGAGGGAATCCCTCGATGCCGTGACCATAGCCGGCGTCGTGCTGGTGACGGTCGGCGCTGTTCTGGGCGCTACACATCAATCAGCAAAATGAGGATAAAGGGCGAACGATCTCGGGGTCAGGTCTTGCCGCAAAAGGCAAAACCTGACCCCGAGGTTGTGCGGCAAGTCACGTGGCAAAATCGTTCCGGAGGGCTTCTGACGCTGCAACCACCGCACATTGAAACAACGCGCAACGTTCATGCACCGTGCCTGCATACGGTTGAACCTACCTGTCTGTCTGGAGTCACTCTGATCACCAATATTCACGAAACTTCTGTTCAGGTCAGTCGCGCGGCAGGTTTCTGCCTATCCACGTAATTAACCAGGAGAATGTCATGGGTGAACTAATCAGTTTCAAACGACCGGACGGTCAGGATGCCAAAGGCTATATGGTTGAGCCTGCGCAGGGTAGCAGCGCGCCGGGGATCGTGGTGATCCAGGAGTGGTGGGGTCTGAACGACCAGATCAAAGGCGTTGCGGACCAATTTGCCGCGGCCGGTTATCGCGTGCTGGTACCCGATCTGTTTCGCGGCAAGCTGACGCTGGATGCGGCCGAGGCCGAACATCTGATGAAGGACCTCGACTTCGGTGATGCGGCGGGCCAGGACATTCGCGGCGCGGTCCAATACCTCAAGAATACTGGCAGCCCCAGGGTCGGCGTGAACGGCTACTGCATGGGCGGCGCACTGACGGTACTCGCGGCCGTGTTCGTTGCCGAGAGCGATGCCAACACCACCTGGTACGGCTATCCACCGCTCGAATACGTGGACGCCGGCAAGATCAAGGCGCCAATGCTCGGCCACTGGGGCACCCGCGACCAGTTCTTCGCCATCAGCGGTGTCGACGCGCTGGAAGAGAAACTGAAGCAGGCCGGCGTCGGCTATGAGTTCTACCGCTACGATGCCAAACATGCCTTCGCCAACGAAGAATCCGACTCCAGGAACTTGCCGCCACTCGGTTATAACCCCGAGGCTGCAAAACTTGCCTGGCAGCGGACCATCGCGTTCTTCGACAAGCAGCTGCGACATTAGACGCGCTTCGCGCGATGTTTGAGTGCCGGGGGCAGCCCGGCGGCTGGTATCTTTCTTTTGCTTGCCCAAAAGAAAGGCACCAAAGAAAAGGGCACCCCATTCCCCCGCCCCTTCGGGGTTCCCTGCGTTGCTCGCCAAGCCGGGCGGCTGCGGAACTCGGCCTACGGCCTCAGACAGTCCTCGCCGACTTCCCCCGGCTCGGCTGCGCTACTCGGCGACGGAAAAGGGGAACGACCAAAAACCAGATTCAAAACCGCCCCCCTGTCCGGGCAAAGCCCGGACAGTCCAAGACAAAACAACACGCGCAACGCGCGTGACTCAAGGTTCTTTGAAATTTCCCCTGCTGCGCCGCTTCGTCTGAGCCGGTCGGGCGGGAGGTATAGGCGAGCACTGTTTGAGCTCCGCAGCAGCTTGCGGTTTGTGCAAGCTGCCAGGGCGAGTTGCGCAGCCCCCGTCTGAGCGGTTCAGACGAAGGCACCCCGAAGGGGCGGCGTAGTGGGGTGGCCTTCTTTTGGGTTACCTTTTCTTGGCCACACAAGAAAAGGTGACTAGCCGCCGGGCTACCCCCGGCAAACCATGTTCAAGCGATACACGTCGCATAGACGCGCCAATCAGCTTTGGTATGTGTTAATGCAAGACCCGATCCCGAGTTGCTTACGTATTTCTTAGCGTGATAGCAATATAATTGCTTGACTTAATTGGGGAATTCCAATTGCAACAGTGACAATGTTTGCCATAGCCCCCAATGTATCTAAAAGCCTCTTTCCTAGCGCTGTATCTCGCAGGAAGTGCTGATATTCTTTATCAAGATGGGCGTGGCCAATTGTCGTTTCTATTGCATCCAACAAAGGTAGTGCCCCTGTTAATTTATACTCATCAATAGAAAGAATTAGTTTGCGTAAATTTCTAATCAGGTATTTTTTAACCTCATCTGCCAGGTTAGATCCAAGAACTTCTTTATATACAGCATCAAGCTCTGCTCTTGTTCCAAGCAATTCGTCATCAGCTATCAGTTTTGTGTTTGATTTTGCTTGGAGCAAGTCCGACGCGAGCCGTAAATATGTAACGGTATGTTGATCGATAAGACTACTAAACGAAGCCCATGTAGCATTAAGATTCTGCGACATAAATGCGGCATTGACTTGTCCCTCCCAGTGCGACCATGTATTTCCTTGTTGAGGGTATTCTTCCACCAAAGCCTTGATTATTAGCTCTGGTAACTCCATAGCTTTCCCTAAACGAGACATTAAGAGCGGATTATTGTCATCGACCTCGAGGAGCTCTTGCCACACAGCGCGACAGTTCGTACTCTGGTTCTTTTTCTGTCCTTCTTCAATCAGTGATAGCAATCTCGCTGCTGGATTGTCGTAATTCATATGACTTTGCTCGGATAGTAGTTGGATTTTGGAATCTAATGTGTTTGGGAAAACTCGAGGTCATGTCCAGCGCGGAGGAAGTGGTGTCAAGTCTTGCAATAACATATTCGGGCACTTCAGGCCGCAGCTTTATTGACATGCGTCCTATCCCCGACGCCCAATAATAAATACTCTACGCTGATATCTTCATCCAGCGCATCCCAATGCAGCCCTGTCCCACCCCCTCTGATTTCATAACGCGACAGTTGTTCCGGTTCAGCACTACGCAGGCGCGGAAAACAGGGCAAGCGGCACACCCAGCTTCCGTCCATCGTCCAGGTCGACCCACGTCATATCTTTATCGAAATTTACAGATTTAGCCAAAGAACTCTTTCGATGTCCTTTCTTTTGGCTCCCCGTAATAGCGTAATAGGGGACAAGCCACCATTATGCTTCGAACTGACACCTGATTTCTGAACGGGCGAACTCTTTGGTGCCCTCGTAAACCGTGGTCTGCCCCCTATTATTCTTCATTGGGTCTATTATTATTTTGCTATTTATTTTTTCTTCTGATACTTCCGTCACCCGAGTCTCAAAAATGTTTTCTCCTTCTTAAAATTGATAACAACGGGATCAGGTCTCGCAATCATTCATTAACTGCGTCGGACCTAGAAGTAGCACTTGCGCGGTTCACACATCTATGCAAGAGCTGACCCCGTATTTCCAATATTTAATTGACTTTATGGTTTCCGCCATTGATCGGGTTTTCCAATCGTTGTATTTCTAACTCGTTCAACATGAACAGCAGCATTGGGGTTTATTTCTTTCGCTCGCTCAATTGCTTCCGCCTGAGTTGGCGCAACTGCACTAGCCCTTTCAGCATTTGGTTTTCGAACAGCATAATCGCCACCCGGACGCCGCTCTACAAAGAGGTTGTTACTATCCTTATTGCCGCTCATGTCAACTCCTTATATTAAATTATCATGTTACTAATTAGCACCCGTCGTTGTATTTCACTTCCGCACTTCAATTACCCAACTATTCAACTCAGGAAACCACAATAATCCCCCATTAATCCCAGCTCAACGCCCCACCCGTCTGATACTCCGTAACCCGAGTCTCAAAGAAGTTCTTCTCCTTCTTCAAATCGATCATCTCGCTCATCCACGGGAACGGATTGCTGGCATTCGGATACAGCTCATCCAGCCCGATCTGCTGGCAACGCCGGTTGGCGATGAAGCGCAGGTATTCCTTGAACATGCTGGCGTTCAACCCCAGCACGCCGCGCGGCATGGTGTCCTCGGCGTAGCGGTATTCCAGCTCCACACCCTTTTGCATCAGCACGCGGATTTCCTCGCGGAATTCCGGCGTCCACAGGTGCGGATTTTCCAGCTTGATGGTGTTGATCAGGTCGATGCCGAAATTGCAGTGCATGGACTCGTCGCGCAGGATGTACTGATACTGCTCGGCAGCGCCGGTCATCTTGTTCTGGCGTCCCAGCGCGAGGATCTGCGCGAAGCCGACGTAGAAGAACAGGCCTTCCATGATGCAGGCGAACACGATCAGGCTTTTCAGCAGCTTCTGGTCGTTCTCCGGCGTGCCGGTCTTGAACTCGGGGTCGGTCAGCGTCTCGATGAACGGGATCAGGAAGTCGTCCTTGTCGCGGATGCTTTGCACCTCGTGGTAGGCGTTGAAGATTTCGCCTTCGTCGAGGCCCAGCGACTCCACGATGTACTGGTAGGCGTGGGTGTGGATGGCTTCTTCGAACGCCTGGCGCAGCAGGTACTGGCGGCACTCGGGCGCGGTGATGTGGCGGTAGGTGCCGAGCACGATGTTGTTGGCGGCGAGGCTGTCGGCGGTGACGAAGAAGCCCAGGTTGCGCTTGACGATGCGGCGCTCGTCCTCGGTCAGCGCATTGGGGTCCTTCCACTGCGCGATGTCGCGGCTCATGTTGATTTCCTGCGGCATCCAGTGGTTGGCGCAGCCGGACAGGTATTTGTCCCATGCCCATTTGTATTTGAACGGCACCAGCTGGTTGACGTCGGCGGTGCCGTTGATGATGCGCTTGTCTTCAGCGCGCACGCGGCGCGCGGCGGCGGCAGGTTCGACCGGCGCGGCGGCGGACTTCATGCCGGGCATGACGGGTTGCAGTGCGGGGCTGGCAAAAGTGTCTTCAAAGCTCAGCATGGTGATGGTTCTCCTTCATTTGTTTGTCCGGGGCGGGGATGCGGGGTTCCCCTGCATAGATCAATTAATTTCGCAATATCGAAGCCGTTTAGAAACCGTAGCGAGCGCCGGTAGTTTGGGGGCGGACGGAGCACAGGAACCGGAATGTACTCCAGTACATGAGGATTCCGAGCACCGCCCAACGCCAAAATACCAAGCGCAGTAGGTTTATGAATGGCTTCTACTGGCACGACTCGCAAGTGGGATCATCAATCGCGCAGAACTTGACCTCGGTGGCCGGTTCCATGGCTGCGCCCTGATGGCTGCTGGCACCGCCGCCGGAGCTCACCGCGTTGAGCTCGCCGCCCTTGCCGGTGGATTTCTCGGCGCTGGTGGCGCCCAGCGTGCGCAGGTAGTAGGTGGTCTTGAGGCCGCGCAGCCACGCCAGCTTGTAGGTTTCGTCGAGCTTCTTGCCGGACGCGCCGGCCATGTAGATGTTCAGGCTCTGCGCCTGGTCGATCCACTTCTGGCGGCGCGAGGCGGCTTCCACCAGCCAGCTGGTTTCCATCTCGAACGCGGTGGCGTACAGCGCGCGCAGCTCGGCCGGGATGCGGTCGATGCGGGCCAGCGAACCGTCGAAGTATTTGATGTCGCCCACCATCACTTCGTCCCACAGCTTCAGCGCCTTGAGGTCTTTCACCAGGTACTGGTTGGACATGGTGAATTCGCCCGACAGGTTGGATTTCACGTAGATGTTCTGGTAGGTGGGCTCGATGCTGGCCGACACACCGACGATGTTGGCGATGGTCGCGGTGGGCGCAATCGCCACGCAGTTGGAGTTGCGCATGCCGTGCTGCCTGATGCGGGCGCGCAGCGCGTCCCAGTCGAGGGTGCTGGATTCATCCACTTCCAGGTAGCCGCCGCGTTCCGCACCCAGCAGCTTGAGCGAGTCCTGCGGCAGGATGCCGCGGTCCCACAGGCTGCCGGTGAAGCTGGAATAGCGGCCGCGCTCGCCGGCCAGTTCGGTGGAAGCCCAGTAGGCGTAGTAGCACACCGCTTCCATGGAGCGGTCGGCGAATTCCACGGCGGCGTCACTGGCGTAGGGCACGCGCATTTCGTGCAGGCAATCCTGGAAACCCATGATGCCCAGCCCCACCGGGCGATGCTGCAGGTTGGAATTGCGCGCCTTGCCGACCGCGTAGAAGTTCACGTCCACCACGTTGTCGAGCATGCGCATGGCGGTGTGGATGGTGCGCTGCAGTTTTTCCAGGTCCAGGGTTTTGCCGCCCTGGCCGTCGTCCTTGAGGTGCGCGACCAGATTGACCGAACCGAGGTTGCACACGGCGATTTCGGTGTCGGAGGTATTCAGCGTGATCTCGGTGCACAGATTGGAACTGTGCACCACGCCGACGTGGCTCTGCGGGCTGCGGATGTTGCACGGGTCCTTGAAGGTGATCCACGGATGGCCGGTCTCGAACAGCATGGACAGCATCTTGCGCCACAGCTGGGTGGCGGGCACGCGCTTGAAATACTTGATGTCGCCGCTGACGGTTCTGGCTTCGTGGGCCGTGTAGGCTTCCTCGAACGCGCGGCCGTATTTGTCGTGCAGGTCGGGCACGTCGGACGGGCTGAACAGGGTCCACTCGGCGTTTTCCATCACCCGCTTCATGAACAGGTCGGGAATCCAGTTGGCGGTATTCATGTCGTGGGTGCGGCGGCGGTCGTCGCCGGTGTTCTTGCGCAGCTCGAGGAACTCCTCGATGTCCAGGTGCCAGGTTTCCAGGTAGGCGCACACCGCGCCCTTGCGCTTGCCGCCCTGGTTCACCGCCACCGCGGTGTCGTTGACCACTTTCAGGAACGGCACCACGCCTTGCGACTTGCCGTTGGTACCCTTGATGCGGCTGCCCAGTGCGCGCACCGGGGTCCAGTCGTTGCCCAGGCCACCCGCATATTTCTGCAGCATGGCGTTTTCCTTGATCGCCTGGTAGATGCCGTCGAGGTCGTCGGTCACGGTCGTCAGGTAGCAGGAAGACAGCTGGCTGTGCTGGGTGCCGGCGTTGAACAGCGTGGGCGTGCTGGACATGAAGTCGAAATTGGACAGCACCTGGTAGAACTCGATGGCGCGCGCTTCGCGGTCGATCTCGTTCAGCGCCAGCCCCATCGCCACGCGCATGAAGAACGCCTGCGGCAGTTCGATGCGGCGCTCTTCGATATGCAGGAAGTAGCGGTCGTACAGGGTCTGCAGGCCGAGGTAGCCGAATTTCAGATCGCGCTCGGCGTCCAGTGCCTGCCCAAGACGCACCAGGTCGAACTGGGCGAGACGCTCGTCCAGCAGTTCGGCCTGGATGCCTTTTTTGATATAGCTGGCGAAATATTCCGCATACACGCCGGCCATGTCCGCCTGCAGCACGGTGCGTCCGAGCACCTCGTGGCGGATCGAGTTGAGCAGCAGCCGCGCGCTGACAAAGGCGTAGCCGGGGTCCTGTTCGATGCCGGCACGCGCCGCCAGCACCAGGGCTTTTTCCACTTCGGCCATGGGCACGCCGTCGTACAGGTCGCGCAACACGGTCTGCAGGATGGGCTCGGGGCTGACTTCGGCGCCCAGGCCTGCACAGGCGGTGACCACCAGCGCATTCAGCGCGGCCATGTCCAGCGGCTTGCGCACGCCGTCTTCGGTCACGCTGAGGGTGTGCTCTTGCGTGCCTTCGGCCTTGTGCGCGGCGCGCTCCTGGTTGCGTTTTTCGCGATACAGCACGTAGGCACGCGCCACTTCATGCTCGCCGGAACGCATCAGCGACAGCTCGACCTGATCCTGGATGTCCTCGATATGGAAAGTGCCGCCGTGCGGCTGGCGCCGGATCAGCGCCTGCACCACCGCATTGGTCAGGCCGTCCACCATTTCGCGGATACGCGCCGACGCCGCAGCCTGGCCGCCGTGCACGGCGATGAACGCCTTGGTCATCGCCACAGCGATCTTGGACGGCTCGAAACTCACCACTGCACCATTGCGCCGAATGATTTTGTAGTCGCCGTAGGATGCGGGCTGCGCTGGCGCAGCGCTGCCTTCTGAAGGTTTGCGCATCGGGCTATCGGAAGAAATGGGAGTGGCAAGCTGCATGGGGCGTCTCCTTGGAATTGGTTATGGTTACGAACAGGTTATGCACAGCTTCTGCAATGGGTTACCCACAACATATAGTGTCTCGCTGGCAACAACGTAACAAATTGTAGTAATCCTGAGGGCATACTGCAAGGACAAATTTGTGCTTTTCCGGGTGCTTTCTGGTGAATTGCTTTGGAATCAAGCGAATAGATTTTTTCACTGGTTGCAGTTCGCCGGCCAGTCTGGCTATGATGCTGAAAAGGGATCCGCCATGACCGCTAAAAACTCCGCCATCCTGCTCATCAGCTGCCCCGACCAGAAAGGGCTGGTCGCCGCGATTGCCGATTTTTTGTACCAGCACAACGCCAATATCCTGCACGCCGACCAGCATCAGGATGCCGAACTGAAACTGTTCCTGATGCGCGTGGAATGGGATCTGGCCGGATTCGACCTGGACCTGAATGATTTCGAGCCGGAATTTTCCGGGATCGCCGCGCGTTTCCAGATGCAATGGCGGCTGGCGCGCTCGGCCTACCGTCCCCGCCTGGCGATTTTCGTATCGCGTTACGACCACTGCCTGGCCGACCTGCTGTACCGTTACCAGGCTGGCGAACTCAACTGCGACATCCCGCTGATACTGAGCAATCACACCGACACGCAATGGCTGGCCGAGGCCTACCAGGTGCCGTTCCAGCACATTGCGGTGAGCCGGGAGGACAAGGCGGATGCGGAGAAAACCCAGCTTGCCCTGTTGCGCCACCATCATATCGATTTCATCGTGCTGGCGCGTTACATGCAGGTGCTGTCGGCGGATTTCATCCGCCACTATCCGAGCCGCATCATCAACATTCACCACTCGTTCCTGCCCGCGTTCCACGGCGCGCGCCCCTACCACCGGGCGTTCGAACGCGGGGTGAAGCTGATCGGCGCGACCAGTCATTACGTCACCGAAGCACTCGACGACGGCCCCATCATCGAGCAGGACGTGGCGCGCATCTCGCACCGCGATTCGCTGGATGACCTGATCCGGCGCGGCACCGACCTGGAAAAAATCGTGCTGTCGCGCGCGGTGCGCTGGCATATCGAAAACCGCGTGCTGCTGTATGCCAACAAGACGGTGGTGTTCGACTAAACCGGATCAGTCGCGCGCCATCATCTCCAGCGCATTGCCATCCGGGTCATTCACATACACCGAGCGCGTGCCGTCGCGGTGCGTGGTCAGCGGGCCAAAGCGCGCTGCGTCGTCCACCTGGATGCCGATATGCGGCGGGTGCTGCGCAGGAATGACCAGCGCCATGCTGGTATTGGCGAATTTCAGCAGCGCCCAGGTCGCATCCTGATACGCCACCCGGCAGGCGAAATTTTCCTGATACCAGCGCACCGACGCCGCTACATCGGTGACGACGATAGCGAGGTGATGGATGCTGTCGAGCGCTGACTGTCCGGTGGTGTCGGTGTTGCTGTCCACGATCAATGCTCCTTGCGTTGTTCACAATGAATATGGTGACTGTAGCAGATGGATACAAGCCGCTTTTGAAACTGCATTGGTTATAAACCCTCTGCCACAGAGAACACAGAGTGCGCAGAGAAAAGCGGGAAATCCGTTTCGTATTTTGCTTTTTAGCGCGCGAATCTGTGCATTGATTTTGCTGAACGACCACGAACCACCCAAGCCGGTAAACCGCATAGTCTCTGTGATCTCCGTGTTCTCTGTGGCACGTCCGTCAAAGTATCGGCAGCGCGCTTTTATCAACCACCCGGCGCAGGACAAAGCTCGAATGCACCCCGCTCACGCCCTCGATGCGGGTGATCTGCTCAAGCAACAAGGCCTGATACGCATCCATGTCGCGCACGATGACCTTGAGCTGGTAGTCGGCGTCCTGGCCGGTAATCAGCAGGCATTCCAGCACTTCAGGCAACGCGCTCACCTTCGCCTCGAAATTGGCAAAACGCTCCGGCGTGTGCCGATCCATCGAGATATGAATCAGCGCCAGCAGGCTAAGCCCCAGCTTTTTGGCGTCGAGCACGGCGTGGTAGCCGGTAATCAGCCCGGCTTCTTCCAGCGCGCGCACGCGGCGCAGGCACGGCGAGGGTGACAGGCCGATGCGCTCGGCCAGTTCCTGGTTGCTGATGCGCCCTTCCTGCTGCAGCACCGCAAGCAGCTGACGGTCGTAACGGTCCAATTCCATGATTCGCCTCCGCATGCCTGATACAACAATATAATTCTTACAATATCATTATTCAAGCAATAATATTGCCCTATATATGTTTCCAACAACCTAATACGCAAGCACATGCCGCCTGCTTTGGCCTAATATTCTTCCTGTCCACTACCCGTGGGCACTCCAGCGCAGCCCAAAAAGCCTGCACCGCGCATGCCCCACCACGGCCGCGCCGATCTACCTCAACCCGACCAGGAGCCGCACCATGAGCACGTTTGACCACCGCAAATACCGCCCTACCCCGACACCGCAGATGCGTGACCGCCAGTGGCCGGACCGCACCCTCAGCGCCGCGCCGCGCTGGTGCAGCGTGGACCTGCGCGACGGCAATCAGGCGCTGCTGGAGCCGATGAACGTGGCGCAAAAACAGCGGCTGTGGGCACTCCTGGTCAAGCTTGGATTCAAGGAAATCGAAGTCGGTTTCCCGGCTGCCAGCCAGCCCGACTTCGACTTCGTGCGCTGGCTGATCGAGGCGCACGCGATTCCCGACGACGTCACCATCCAGGTGCTGGTGCAGGCGCGGGAGGCCTTGATCGCACGCACCTTCGAGGCGCTCAAAGGGGCAAAACGCGCGATTGTCCACGTTTACAACTCCACCTCGCCGGTGCAGCGCGAACGCGTGTTCGGACTGGATCGCGACGGCGTCACCGCAATTGCGCGTCAGGGTGCCGAATGGGTCAGGCGCGAGGCGCAGAAATACCCGGCCACCGCGTGGACGTTCCAGTATTCGCCGGAGAGCTTCTCCAACACCGAAATGGATTACGCGGTGGAAATCTGCGAGGCGGTACTGGACGTCTGGCAGCCCACGCCCGCGCAGCCGTGCATCATCAATCTGCCGTCCACCGTGGAGAGCAGCACGCCGAATATCTTCGCCGACCAGGTGGAATATTTCGCCACCCATATCAGCCGGCGCGACAGCATCATTCTTTCGCTGCATACCCACAACGATCGCGGCTGTGCGGTGGCGGCCGCCGAGCTGGGCGTGCTGGCCGGTGCCGATCGCGTCGAAGGCACCCTGCTCGGCAACGGCGAGCGCACCGGCAACATGGACATCGTCACCATGGCGATGAACCTGTACAGCCAGGGCATCGCCCCCGAACTCGACCTGTCCAACCCCGACGAGATCATCCAGGTCGCCACCGCGTGCACCGCGCTGCCCGTGCACCCGCGCCATCCGTGGGTGGGCGAACTGGTGTACACCGCGTTTTCCGGCAGCCATCAGGACGCCATCCGCAAATGCGTGCACCTGCAGCAGCCGGACGCGCCCTGGCAGGTTGCCTATCTACCCATTGACCCGCACGACATCGGGCGCGATTATCAGGCGGTGATCCGCGTCAACAGCCAGTCCGGCAAGGGCGGCGTGGCATTCGTGATGGAGCGCGATTACGGCCTCAACCTGCCGCGCTGGATGCAGGTGGAACTGGCGCAAGCGGTGCAGCGCGCCAGCGAAGCCGACGGCGGCGAAGTGGACAGCGCGCGCATTCATGCGCTGTTCATGGAAACTTTCGTCAACGACCAGGCCCGCGTCAGCCTCAAGGGCTACCGCCTGGACCGTACTGGCGGCCAGGACAGCCTCGCTGCGCAGATCGAGGTGGACGGCCAGACCCGGCTGATACAGGGGCACGGCGAAGGCGCCATTTCGGCTTTCGTACAGGGCTGGATGCGCCACAGCGGCCAGCACATCAACGTGGTGGATTACAGCGAACACGCCATCGGCAGCGGCACCGATGCCGAAGCCGTGGCCTACATCCAGCTCAACATCAACGGCCAGCGCGTGGCCGGCGCCGCGTTCGATCACGACACCGTTAGCGCGTCGCTCAAGGCGGTGCTGAGTTGCATTCGCCACAGCTCGGAGATAAGAAAGGCGACAGGATGAAACGCTTCCATATCTCACTTGCAGTGCGTGATCTCCAGGCATCCATCGCTGATTACAGCACACGTCTGGGCCAGCATCCCAACGCAGTGGTTGCGGGCAAGTATGCGATGTGGCGTACCGATTTGCTCAATTTCTCCATCAGCGAAATGCCGGAGTGTGCGGGGAAATTGAGGCATGTCGGCTTCGAGGACGATGCCGTACAGGGGTTCTCCAGCACAGTCGATGTAAACGATATCGAGTGGGAGAGTTTCTCTGCGCAGGACCAGGACAAACGCATCGTGGAAATGTATGGTGTACCAGTCACAGATTGATGTGCGCACCTGGCCAGCTGATGTCTGGAATAACAGCATCCTCTGGCTAAGGAATGCCCGGCAGAGCCGCTCTGCCGGTTACTGAATTCACGCGTGAGGAATCGCATGCTCAGCAAAGACTTTGCAGACCATTTCGCAGCCGAATGGATCGATGCATGGAATAGCCATGACCTGGACCGGATCCTGTCGCATTACACCGACGATTTCGAAATGTCCTCCCCTTACATTGCACAGATCGCAGGCGAGCTTTCCGGCATTCTCAAAGGCAAGGAATCGGTTCGCGCCTACTGGGCCAAGGCGTTGCAACTCAATCCCACCCTTCACTTCGAGCTGGTATCAACCCTGGTCGGCGCGGAAAGCATCACCCTTTACTACCAGGGTGCTCGCGGCATGGCTGCCGAGGTTTTTTTCTTCGATCCGAGCCATCGAGTCAGCAAGGCATGTGCGCATTACATGTAGAAATTCCGGGTATACGCATTTTGCGGCGTTACTGCATACGGCTCCCACCCGTCAAACAGTTATAACTCCTGCCTGTTCCCTTTGACAGATTCGCTCCCATGAACACCGCAGCGAAAATGTACTACGCTGAATTTTATTTGGTCGCGCCAACCCGCACCAAACAGCAAGGGAGTAAATCGCGATGCCACAGCCCAAGTCACTCAGTGAAATCGAACTCGCTCCCATACCGGGAAAGCGTTATCTCAACATCGAGCGCGAATGGCGCGAAGAATTTATCTATTTCCTGATGGTGGACCGGTTTCACGACGATACACCGCGCCAGCCCGTGCCTGGGCCGAGTCGGTGCAAGGGCGTGACGCCCGCCGATAATCAATTCTACGGCGGCAAGATCAAGGGTATTACCCGGAACCTGGACTATATTGCCGGCCTGGGCTGCACGGCGATCTGGCTCTCGCCGGTATTCGGCAACAACGATGGCGCGTATCACGGCTACAACATCAACAACTATCTCGACATCGATCCGCGCTTTGGCACCAAACAGGATCTGATCGACCTCGTTGAAGCGGCGCATAACTACCAGAAGGACGGTCGCCCGCACCCGATCCGCATCATCCTCGATGTGGTCATCAACCATTCCGGGGATAACTGGTTCTACCCCGGCGGATTCAGCTACAACTACGCCAATGACCAGCGCTTCCCGTTCGGCGATTGGCGCGACGCGCAAAAGCCCTTCCCCACGGAGCTGCGCAACCCGGACTACTACCACCGCAAAGGCAATATGAGCGACTACGACAACCCGCCGCAGAACCAGAACGGTGATATGGCAGGCCTCAAGGATTACGCCAACGACGACGACCCAATCGGCTCCGAGGTCATCAACGCCCTGATCAGGATCCACGCCTATTGGATCAGGGAAGCCGACCTGGACGGCTTCCGCGTGGACGCGATCAAGCATATGGGCGCCCTGGCCAGTTCGCGTTTTTGTTCCAACATCCGCGAGTTCGCTTATTCCCTGGGCAAGCGCGGGTTCTTTTTGTTCGGCGAACTGGCAGTGCCGGACGACGACATCGTCGACCGCTACATCGGCCAAAACACGTCACGGAGCAACGATCAAACCGTGTTCTTTGGCATCGATTCCGTCCTTGACTTCCCGCTGGCGGAAGGAAAGTTCAACGATCCGAACCACCGCCCGCTGCGCGATGTGCTCAAGGGCCTTGCCGGTCCGGAAACGCTGTTCAACCGCCTCGAAGCCCAACGCTTGCGCGCTCTGAACCGCGGTGAGATCGGACGCTACCTGGTCACCTTTGTCGACAACCACGACTCCTTCTGGCAGCCCGGCCGCTACGGCGCGGGTCCGGCGCCCGATGCACAGATCGTCGGCGGCATCGGTTTCCTGCTCTGCGCACTGGGGACGCCGTGCATTTACTACGGAACCGAACAAGGCTTCGAAGGACAAGGCAGCGACAACAACATGCGGGAAGCGATGTTCGATACGGCGGTACCCAGCCGCAACCTGCTCAACACGGACTGCAACATCTACCGGTCCATCGCACAAATCGCCCGGGTGATGCGCAGCACGCCGCATCTTCGTTTCGGAAGGATGTACTACCGGCAAATCTCGGGGGACGGCATACATTTCGGCTTCCCGTTCGGCACGGCCTATACCCTGGCCTTCTCGCGCCTGCTGTGGGGATCGGAAGTGCTGGTGGCTTACAATGTATCCGACCAGACGCGCAACGATTGCGTGATCGTCGATGCCGCCTTCCACGCCAACGGCAGCACGCTGAACTTTCTGCACGGCGGCACGGGCAGCGTGACGGTGCGGGAAGCGCCGTCCGGCGCCCGCTTCGCCCAACTCAATCTTGCGCCGCACCAGTTTGTCATCCTGCAATAGACCGCGGAACGCTCCCCGTCGGGAACAACATCCACAGGGCGTACAGGCTGTGTGAGGGCGCGCCCCTACCTTTACGTTGCCGGTGTTGAATCGCGTCAACGTGCGTGAGGCAATCCCGCCAGCGGCTCGATCCCCGGCAGCGTCATGAACGCCTGCTCGCGCAGGGTGTCGACAAAATCGCGGTGAAACGCCCGCGTCGCGTCGCTGTCGCGCGCGGCCGTGTAGAGTCCGCTCCACAAGCCATTCTTGCCGATGGGCCGCGCCACCACGTAGCCGCGTTCCAGGTAGGGCTGTACCGCCCAGGCAGGCAGCGCCGCCAGTCCCTTGCGGCTGGCGACGAGCTGCACAATGGCGATGGTAAGCTCGGCCAGGCGCCGCTCCGGGTTGACCCCGGCCGGCTTCAATACGCGCCGCACCACGTCGAGCAGGCGATCCGGCGCCGGATAGGTCACCAGCGGGTCGTGCGCAAAATCTTTCGCGGTTAAATACGCCCTGGCCGCCAGCGGGTGGCCGGTCGCCATCAGCGCCAGCATCTCGTAGCGGAATAACGGACTGAACGTCACGCCCTTGTGGCGCGCCGTTTCCGACACGATCACCAGGTCGGCCTTGTCTTCCGCCAGCAATGCCAGCGGATCGGTATGAAACCCGCCCACCAGATCCATCTCCACCTCCGGCCAGTGCGCGCGGTAGGCGTCCATGCCAGGCATCAGCCAGTCGTAGCAGGTGTGGCACTCCACCGCAATGCGCAGCCGTCCCGGCTGGTTGTCTTCGGCCAGCCGCGCCAGGTCGCGCCGGGCGGCTTCCATTTTCGGCAATACTTCCTGCGCCAGCTGCAGCAGGCGCACCCCGGCCGGGGTGACGCGCAGCGGCCGGCTGCGCTCGAACAGCGTCACGCCGTAGTGCGCTTCCAGCGCGACTAGCTGGTGCGACAGCGCCGACTGGGTCAGGTGCAGACGGGTGGCCGCACGGGTCAGGCTGCCGGTTTCGTTCAGCGCTTCGATCACGCGCAGATGCTTGAGTGTGAGCATGTATTAGTTATATTCATACAAATCAGGAAAATTACTCGTTTGTATCATAAACCAGCTTATCGCATGATGCATGATACTTTCCAATCCGGACCGACCATCATGACCACCATCCACACCCTGGGCTTCCCTCGCATCGGCAAAAATCGCGAACTGAAATTCGCACTGGAGAAATTCTGGCGCGGCGAGATCGATGCCGCCGCGCTGGAAGCCACCGGCCGCGAACTGCGCGCGCGTCACTGGCATCTGCAAGCCGACGCCGGGCTGGACTTCGTTGCCGTAGGGGATTTCGCCTACTACGATCAGGTGCTCAACCACATACAGCTGCTGGGCTGCGAGCCGGCGCGCTTCGGCTTTAGCGGACAGGAAACCGAACTGGCGCGTTATTTCACCCAGGCGCGCGGTGTGGCGAGCGAGGCCAAATCCTGCTGCGGCGGCCATGCAGAAAGCGGCGATCAGGGCACCTGGGCGCTGGAAATGACCAAGTGGTTCGATACCAATTACCATTATCTGGTGCCGGAATTCACCGCGGATACGGTTTTCAGGCTGGCGTCCGAACGCCTGTTCGACGAAGTGACTGAAGCGCAGGCGCTGGGATACAAGGTCAAAGTCACACTGGTCGGCCCGCTCACTTTCCTGTTCCTGGGCAAGGAGAAGGCCGCCGGCTTCGACCGCCTGGCGTTGCTCGACAAACTGCTGCCGGTCTACGGTGAAATCCTGGTACGCCTGAAGAACCTGGGCGTGGAATGGGTACAGCTGGACGAACCCATCCTGTGTCAGGACTTGCCGCTTGCCTGGAAATTGGCGTTCGAGCCCGCCTACAACCGTCTCAACGCCGCCGGAGTGAAAATCCTGCTGGCCACCTATTTCGGCGCGCTGGGCGACAACGCCGTGCTGGCCTGCACGCTGCCGGTGGCGGGCCTGCATATTGATGCCGTGCGCGCACCGCATCAATTGAGCACCGTGCTCGACCGCCTGCCGCACTACAAGGTGCTGTCGCTGGGCGCGATTGACGGGCGCAACATCTGGCGCGCCGATCTCGACCAGACGCTGGCGCTGGTGGCAGCGGCGCATGCAAAACTGGGCGACCGGCTGTGGATTGCACCGTCGTGCTCGCTGCAACATGTTCCCGTGGATCTGACAAGTGAAGACCAGCTGGATGCCGAGTTGTGCTCCTGGCTGGCGTTTGCAGTGCAAAAGCTGAATGAGCTTGACGCGCTAAAACGGGCGCTGGCCATTGGCACCGAAACTAGCGACCTGAGGCATGCCGTCGCTTTTGCCTTATCCCGTGCGGCTGCCGCCACGCGCCGGGCCAGCCCGCGGGTACACAACCCGGCGGTGGCGGCACGCCTGGCCGCGTTGCCACAGGATGCCGACCGGCGCGCCACACCATTCCAGGCGCGCCAGGCCAGACAGCATGCGCGCTTCAAGCTGCCCGCGTTCCCCACCACCACCATCGGTTCATTTCCGCAGACCGGGGAAATCCGCGCTGCGCGTGCCGCCTTCAAGCGCGGCGAGCTGACCGCAGCGGAATACACCAAAGCGATGCAGCGCGAAATCAAACTGGCGGTGGACAAACAGGTCGGCCTCGGGCTGGACGTGCTGGTGCACGGCGAGGCCGAGCGCAACGACATGGTGGAATATTTCGGCGAGCAGCTGGCCGGCTTTGCCTTCACCCGGAACGGCTGGGTGCAAAGCTATGGTTCGCGCTGCGTGAAGCCGCCGCTCATTTACGGCGATGTGTCGCGCCCGATGCCGATGACCGTGGCGTGGACCGCCTACGCGCAGAGCCTGACCCACCTGCCAATGAAGGGCATGCTCACCGGCCCGGTCACCATCCTGCAATGGTCGTTCGTGCGCGACGACCAGCCGCGCAGCGACACCGGGCTGCAAATCGCACTGGCGATCCGCGATGAAGTGATTGACCTGGAAGCCGCCGGCATCGGCATCATCCAGATCGACGAACCCGCCATCCGCGAAGGCCTGCCGCTGCGCCGCGGCGACTGGCCTGCGTATCTGGACTGGGCCGGGCGCGCATTCCGCATCTCGGCGTCGGGCGTGCGCGACGAGACGCAGATCCACACCCACATGTGCTATTCCGAATTCAACGACATCCTGCCCGCCATCGCCGCGCTCGATGCCGACGTGATCACCATCGAGACCTCGCGCTCGGACATGGAACTGCTGCGCGGCTTCGGCGATTTCAGCTACCCCAACGAAATCGGCCCCGGCGTCTACGACATCCACAGCCCACGCGTGCCATCCACCGAAGAAATGACGCGCCTGCTGAAAAAAGCCGCCGAGGTGGTGCCTGCGGAAAACCTCTGGGTCAACCCGGATTGCGGCCTGAAAACCCGCGCCTGGCCAGAGACCGAAGCGGCGCTGGCGAACATGGTGGAAGCCGCGCGGCAAATGCGCGCCGCTGTTTAGCTGACGGCTGGCCTGCACCATCGTAGCCTGCGCGTTCACCTGCTCACGGCTGGACTATCGGTACAAGCGGCAGCTTGAGGGGTTAACGGGTCACATCTTGTATTGGAATCGAGCCTCCGCCAGGGCGTCCCGCCTGCGCGCTCATCCGGCGTTTTTCTGGTCTTGCTTCCGCCGGCGCGCTTCTTCCAGGAAGGCATCCTGTCCCGCCAGTAGCAGGTCGTGGATATCGGTGACGTTTACCGGCTGGTCACTCTTCACTCCGTCGACCACCAGCCGCATCCACCCGTCGGGTTCGTGGACAGCCGACCTGCCGTCCCTCGGGCTGATTGCGTATTTCCGGTTGAACTCCTCCTGCCTGATGAACTGCAGCTTGAGTCCCCCCGTATGCGTCGCGGTCTTCTGGCTCCAATCAACTATCCATTCGCTGTCCATGAAGCTCTCCATTTGCCATTCGTTGTCTTGCTTCCAGTGGGGAAAGCTCTGTTTGCGACAATATCATCAGCCGGGCGTGAGTGAAGCGACAACGACCGCATGGCTGCCACGGGGCCATATTCTATATTAGGATGCCTTGTCCTTCATTATTTTAATGAACGCATACCATCGTGGTGTAATGCAAGCGTCGGCAAATCGCTATTCCAATACAAAAGCGCCCCTTTGTGCGAGCGCTGCGATTGGAATAAGGCCCGCCCGTTGCTCTCGCGGCGGGCTCTCCGCAAAGCCCGGCGGACATCAGTGCACCGATTCCTTGATGGCCGTGACAATCCGGTCCTCGATCTTCTTGCCCGCTTCCCTGACTTTCTTGTTCCGATCCTTGGCCACAAGGTAGGTGGGGCGGGTGGTAAGGATCGTGATCTGGTCGGGCTTGGCCTTCATATTGTAGACCACCACCTTGAACGGGCAGAGGATGGCCAGGTCCATGTTGAGGTTGTACACCTCATGATTGAACACTATCGAACAGAAGTGCACTACGGTCACGTTCTGGAAGCCGATGGTGTTCCACTTGTCCTCACCAAGCACCTTCTTGTTGTTCTCCAGTCCCTTGGACATGTTCTCCTCGCCGGTGATCTGGAATTGCCTGGCCTCCAAGCCCGTCTTGAGGCTGGCAAGCACGGTGTTGAAATCGCCTTTCACCTGATACTTCCACAGTGCGGGGTTGTCCGCCGCGTAAGACGCGGTTCCGGCGCCGAGCATCAACGCCAGAGCCAGACCCACGAGGAATTGAAACACTGGTTGAGTGGCTTTCATGGCTTCTCCTTGGATACGAGTTGAAAATGACGCTCTCTTCCACCAATTCAGCATGGGGAAAGGGGGAAAGGATATTCCGACCGGAAATGATGCTATTCCAATTTCACCATAGTCGATGGGTCTGCATTCCGCAAGATGCCGATTTGACGCGGCATGGCTTGTTCCTTCAGCGGTTCCGGCCGTTTCCCCGGATACTCAAGCCCTGTGGTTGTCCATGCATCAATTCCACAAAATGACTCTCTGTCGGTATCAAGGTTCGTCGGTCCAAAATCCACTAACGTACGCCTCCGTACAGACCTGATTGCTCTGCGCGCTTAAGGTGCGGTAATACAGGGTGCACCTTGCCGCAACCATGTAGCACTACCCGACATCCCAGCGTCACACACGTGAAGAGGCAATAGCCGGCAGACCGGCGTCACTTATCAGGAGATCGATCATGAGCAAAGAAAAGACCATGCGCAATTCAGGAAAGGCGAAGCATTCGGCCTCGAACGGCGACACAAAAATCGGTGCCGGCGGCGAACTGCACCAGATTGTCG